>Ga0206915_1028_pt1 | contig 44236 bp, 28 predicted proteins | sample Alteio_BWOrgHeat_70_FD_152945 | JGI IMG/M metagenome (GOLD analysis project Ga0206915, IMG submission 152945) | Enriched cells from forest soil in Barre Woods Harvard Forest LTER site, Petersham, Massachusetts, United States -... | ecosystem: Environmental > Terrestrial > Soil > Temperate forest >...
AATAACTACCGATTTCGGGTTAACCAGTGCGGTTTTAGGATCGCCGGTTACAAACGGTAATGTAAACACGCTGAAAATCGTTGAATCGGTATAGATAACCTTATCTTCAGACAGGTTTTGGTTGCCCTTTTTTACAAGAAGGCCCCCATAATTGCGAAAGCGGACCGCCTGCTCTACTTCCGGAAAATCCTTTTTCATTGTGGCGCCCATTGGTTCGGGGCAAACCGCCATGATAAAATGATTGCCGCCGAATTGAATATCACTATCTACCCGGTATATCCGGCCGGCATCCCGGTTGTATTTATCAAAACTCAGTTCATCCATAACATACAGCAGGATGAGCAAACAAGTTGCAAGGCCAACAGAAAGGCCAATAATGTTAATAGCCGTAAAGCCTTTGTTCTTCCACAGGTTGCGGAAGGCCACCTTAAAATAATTTTTAAGCATACATAAAAAGTTTAAAGTTTGCCCTAATGGGTCACTTTGTGATAGTGTATGGCCGTGGCTGGAGCTTCAATTAAAATTACCGATTATTATTACCCGGAAATTTCAACTGTGTTGAACGGTAAATTGAATTTTTCGTTACAGCTTTTTGGAAATATTCTTATCTGCCAAAATCATCATTCATTTTTACTCCACTCGTCTCCCACCGTAAAAGGCATTTTCCCATAATAAAATGTTTTCACTCCCACCCTTTCACGTTTGACGTTTCACGTTTCAAGTTCTTACTCCGTCCTCAAACTTTTTACCGGGTTAGCAGATGCTGCCTTAATTGTTTGCATGCTTAAAGTAATAGTCGCCACCGCAATCATAGCAAACCCGCATACTGCAAATATCCACCAGCTAATGGCGGTTTTATAGGCAAAGCTTTCCAGCCATTTGTGTGATGCCCACCATGCAACAGGTGCGGCTATTACAAATGCCAGCAGCACAAGCGCAACAAAATCTTTTGACAGTATAGAAACGATATTGGTAACAGATGCCCCCAATATTTTCCTAATGCCAATCTCTTTAATACGTGTTTCTGTTGTATATATTACCAACCCAAACAAGCCAAGACAGCTTATTAAAACCGTTAGTCCTGTTGACCAGCTTAAAAGCCTTGCCGTATTTTGTTCTTCAGTATAAAATTTGGCGATGGTTTCATCAAAAAAGGTATAGGAGAAATCATCATCAGGATATATTGATTTATACGCTTTTTCTATGCTGCTTATTGTATTTTTCCACTCCGCAGTTTGTGGCTGCAGTGCAACGTGAATAAAATCTCCGCCGCCATGCTTGAACGCAATAGGGTCAATAAGCCCGTGCATGGAATGCTCATGAAAATCATGCATAATACCTGTTATCGTATATTTATCTTTTCCCCACTCTATTTGCCTGCCCACAGCATCTCCCGGCTTTATAAAGCCGATTTCTTTTGCATACTCTTCGTTTATAAGGCACTCTTTTGTACTGTCGTTAGGTGTTACATTCCGTCCGGCCACAAGCTTAACCTGGTACACTTTTAAGTAATTTTCATCGCCCCAGCGCACCTGCACATTACTTTTTACTTCTTTTTTCCCGTCAACATATTTTATATTTCCAAATGCTGCACCTTCGGTTGCCGGCGATAAAAATCCCTGGCTTGCCAATTGCACACCCGGCATAGCTTTCAGTTTGTTCATCAATACTGCGATCCCCACCTTTGCAAGGGTATCATTCCTCATCCATGGTGTATTAAAATTCAGCACCGCATCTTTTCTAAAGCCCATATCGCTGTTTAATGAATAGCTTATTTGTTTGCTTACTATTACAGTGGCAATCACGAAAAATTGCGCTATAACAAATTGAGATACTGTAAGCGTTTTGCGCACCCACACACTGCGTGTTTGACTGCTGCTTGTGTAAGCCTGATTTTTCAATACAAGCACAGGCTTGTACCCCGACAACACCAGCGCAGGGTATAGCCCTGATAGAAAACTTACCAGCACAATAAGTGATATTAAAAACAAACCCGCACCGGCCGTATATAACATATTAGCCTGCAGCCCTGGTGGTATAAAATCAGCAAACATGCGCAACAGCAATGGCGTAAGCACTACTGATAACATGGTGGCCGCAAGCGTTATTAAAAATGTTTCGCTTAAAAACTGGAATATCAATTGCCTTTTTGAGCTGCCCATTGTTTTCCTTATGCCTATTTCCTTCGCCCTTCGTGAAGCCTGCGCAGTGGTAAGGTTTATAAAATTTATACAACCAAGTAACAGCAAAAAAGCTGCAATTGCAAGCAATCCATACATTGTGCTGCGGTGCGCCACCCGTTGCTGAAAGCCCTGGTACAACCCGTTAAAATGCACATCGCTTAAAGGCTGTAATTTAAAAAGCATACTGTTGGCTGCATCTTTATTGGCGTCTTTATTATACTTGCGCAACAGTTTGTTCAACTGCATTTCGGTTGCTGCAACACCCGTGCCTTTTGATAATTGCACCCATAATGTGGAATAACCCATCCAGTCGTTCCACACATTCATCATAAAATTCTTCTGTAATTGCGTTTTGGCAATTGTTGCAAGAGATATAAACTCATCTGCGACAAAAGTGGAGTTCTCATGCAAATCTTTTACAACGCCTGTTACCGTGGTGGTTAAGTCATCATTGTAGGTAATTTGCTTTCCTACCACGTCAGTAAATTCAACACCGGGAAAATATTGTGCGGCCTTACTTTCGCTCAATACAGTGCTAAATGGCTGCTGCAAGGCTTTTTGTGGCGACCCTGCCAGCCACTCATAGCTGCGCAATTGCAGGTATTGTCCGTTTGTAAAAACAATATTGGGTTGCTTTTTAAATATCAAGGGGGTGGAGGGATCGTTTCTCACTACAGAAACTTTAGCATCACCTTCGCGCTGGAAAGTGAACATAGGTATTGTTTTTTCTACGCCTGTTACCTCGTTCTCTATAGCACCACCTAATGGTGCAGGCAAAGCAGCGCTGTGGCCTTCATCACCATTAAATTTCATATCCATCACCACGCGATAAACCCTGTCGCCATCTTTTATCCCCCTATCATAGCTCATCTCGTAATAAACGATAAGAAAAATAACCAGTGCCGTACTTATGCCTATTGACAGGCCAAGCACATTAATAGCAGAAAAAATTTTGTTGCGCTGAAAATTTCTTAAGGCAACAATAAAATAATTTTTATACATGTTGTAAATTTTATGTTCTGTGTTTTATGGCCACGTGCCGCTATTACGCTTTGTCACATTGCACTCGTGTACAGCATAACATTTACCGGCATATACTTAACACCGACCCTGTCGCCCATTTCCATCGCTATCCCATTCACACCAATCTCCTCATAATAAAGTGTTTTCATTCTCCACCTCTCCCCCTCTCCACCTGTGGAGAGGGGTCGGGGGTGAGGGGCTACTCACTCCTCAAACTCTTCACCGGATTAGCAATAGCAGCTTTTATAGCCTGGAAACTTATTGTTAGCAAGGCGATTGAAACAGCCAGCAGCCCTGCAATACCGAATATCCACCCGCTGATATTTATCCTGTACCCGAAATTTTGCAGCCATTTATTCATAAAAAACCAGGCCACCGGTGAGGCTATAATAACAGCAACTAATACAAGTATCACAAAATCTTTTGCCATAAGCATTACAACACTTTGCACCGATGCCCCCAGCACTTTGCGTATGCCAATTTCTTTCGTGCGTTGCTCAGCCATGTAAGTAGCCAATCCAAAAAGGCCAAGGCACGAAATAAAAATGGTAAGCCCGGCAAATAATCCTGCAAGTTTGGCTGTACGCTGTTCGTCGGCAAATTTTCGGGCATACGATTCATCGGCAAAAACATATTCAAAGGGGTATTGCGGGTTATATTTTTTAAATATAGCTTCTGCTTTTGCCAGGTCTGCCGCTGTGGAGTTAGCGGGATTTAACTTAAAATGTATCACCTGGAACCATTGCGAAGGGCCGAGGATCATTGTAGGGTTGATATTTTCGTATGGTGATTCCAAAATAAAATCTTTCACTACACCCACTACATGCCATTCGTCCGGGTAATTTTCGCGACGTATTGTTTGGCCAATAGGATTTTTAAAATGCATCATCCTTACAGCAGTTTCGTTCAAAAGCATGGCTGTACTATCCGAAGGATATTTATTTATGTCAATGTCGCGGCCTGCAGCAAGCTTTACGCCCAGGGTTTTTACAAAATCAGCATCAGAGCCCAGCCGAACAAATTCTGTTTTTTTATCCGTGGCCGTACTTCCCTGCCACAAGTAGCCCCACCCGCTTGACCAACGCGTTGTTATGGGATTGGCTGATTTTGTTACCGAAACCGCCGCGCCACTGCTAATAAGCTCATTTTTAATAAGGCCATAATTCTTATTTACGTCGCCCTGGTTAAAAGTAAAGACAAGATTGTTCCTGTTATATCCGGCGTCTCTGTCCTGTGCGTATTGTACCTGGTGTTCAACAATAATGGTACTGATAATAAGTGTAATGGCAAATGTAAACTGCAGTATCACTAATACTTTACGCGGCGTAACCAATGCATTTACTTTTTTAAAACTTCCTTTTAAAACCATTGCAGGTGTAAAGGAAGAAAGGTAAAACGCAGGATAACTGCCTGCAATAATGCCTGTAATTAAAATAGCGCTCAGCCAATAAAAAGGATTTGAAAAAGTTATAGCCAGTTGTTTGCCAGTTAAGGAGTTAAAGGCAGGCAGGCTCAACTGAACGATCATTACCGCAATAATAAAGGCGATAAACGCAAGTATTAAACTTTCTGAAATAAACTGTGCAACCAGGGAACTTTTGCGTGCGCCTGCTACTTTTCTTATCCCTACTTCTTTAGCTCGTTTTTCGCTGCGGGCAGTGCTAAGGTTCATAAAATTAATACAGGCTATAAGCAAAATAAAAATGGCGATCACGATAAACAGGTTTACCACATCTATTCGGCCGCCAACCAGCCTGCCATTTTCCGACTTTGAATATAAATACAACCTGCTTAATGGTTGCGTAAACACTTCAGCTTTCGATTCAAATTTTCCTGATTTTGTATGGTTGATGATAATATTCTTAATTTTTGTATCAAACACCTGTTGCGATGTAGCCGGCTTAAGCAAAACATAAGTATCGGTAAAATTGTTGGTCCAGTTGCTGTCAGCCCATCCTAATTTTACCTTGTAGTTCCAGGGCAACAGGTACTCAAAATAAAACCTGGTATTTCGGGGCAGATCCTTTAAAACCCCGGATACTGTAAAATTGTCTGTGCTGTCTATACGAACAGTTTTACCAATGGCGCTTTCATTACCAAAGAATTTTTTTGCTAATGCCTGTGTAAGCACAATATTATGAGTTTCACTCAAAAGACTGCCCGAACCACCAGTAAGTAAGGGATAGCTAAACGTTGAAAGAAAACCACTATCAGCAAAAGCACCCTGCACATTTAAATGTTTATCCCCAACAGTCATCAAAAATGTAACATTATTATACCTCACGGCATCTTCTACTTCAGGGTAATTTTGTTTTAGCGTGGATTCCATAATTTCCGGTGTTTGGCTAACGGCTAACAGTTGGCCGTTGATCTTATTGCGGCCATACATCATATATATTCTGTCCGTTTTTTCGTGAAACCGGTCGAAGTTTAATTCATCCTGCACCCAGAGCAGAATAAGCATTGCGCTTGCCATTCCTATTGCAACGCCGCTGATATTAAGGAAAGAAAAACCTTTGCTGCGCAACAGGTTTCTGTATGCTATCTTAATAAAATTTTTAATCATATAGAAGGTTTGTCAGTTTGTCCATGGCCCATTGTCCATAGTCCATGGTGATAATATGGTTACTTTTTTATACGTCATCATATCCCTTACTTTGCGTATCGAAAAGCGTAAAAGATTGTACCTGATCAAAGCGCTTACCGTTCCATTTGATGAAATCGTCTCACTTTTCACCTTTCACGTTTCACGATCATTTTCATGCCATCATTCTGTTCTCAAACTCTTCACAGGGTTTGCAACTGCCGCTTTTATTGCCTGGTGGGCAATAGTAAAAGCAGCAATGGCAACCGATACACTTATTGCAATAAAAAATATGCCTCCGCTGATATTTACCTGGTAGGCAAAATTTGCGAGCCAGTTATGCATTACAAAATATGCCGCAGGGGCAGCTATTAAAAATGCAATGCTTATAAGAACAATAAACTCCCTGGCAAACAGGTAAACAATATTTGACAGCGATGCACCCAACACCTTGCGTATGCCAACTTCTTTAGTGCGTTGCACGGCAGCAAAAGCAACTAACCCGTATAACCCGAGGCAACCTATGAGTATGGCAATACCTGAAAACAGTTTAAAAGCAGTATAAACTTTTTGCTCCTGCATGTATTGCTGTGCAATATGTTCATCCAAAAACTGGTATGAAAACAAGTCATCAGGAAACAATGCAGACCAGTCTTTACCAATACGGCTGATGGTTTGGGGCACACCTGCGGACTGCAACTTAACGCTGGCCATAAAAAAGTTGCTTGTATCGTACACAAGTACACAAGGCCTTCTTTTTTTGTGTTTTGATTCGCTTTGAAAATCCTGTACTATGCCAACAATAGGTGCATTTGCATACCCGCCTACATTAACATGTTTACCAATTGCATCTTGTGGATTTTGTATGCCCAATTTATGCATAAGGGTTTCATTCACCATAATATCTGGTACGCTATCCTTGCCAGTGGTTTTAACAATCTTATGGCCTGCCAGCATTTTAAGCTCAAACATATTTGTGTACAACTCATCAATGCTTTTCACTTCTGTTACATCATCTTTTGTTAACCCAAGCTGCGGGCTGGAAAAGGCGGTAAAATCAGTATTATAAGCAGGCGCCGCGGAAGAAAAACTAAGCTGCTTAACACCTGGATTATTTAATAATTCCTGTCTCAATACTTCCCTCTTGCCTGCATCGGGCACATTGAATGTGATCACAGCATCCTTATTAAAACCCAAGTCGCGGTTTTGAAAAAAATCCATCTGTGCGGCTACCACTAAAGTACCGACGATAAGTATTTGGGAAATGGCAAACTGTGCGAGCACCAGCCCTTTACGCAGCATAAGGCCTTTAAGAGAGATGCCGCTTTTACTTTTAAGCGTATCTGTTGGCCGGAAAGCTGATTGAACAAAGGCAGGATAGAGGCCTGCAGACAATATTAAAAAAACAGTGAGCGCCGCCAGCAATAACAAGACCGAAGGTTGCAATAACAGGCTATTCGTAATTTTTATATCTACCCATTTTGCAATAACCGGTAACGAAAAAAAAGCAGCTAAGAAAGCAAGTACTACTGATATAACTACCAGCAACGAAGTTTCCCCTAAAAACTGCTGTATTAATTGTGAGCGGTTGGCGCCAAGCACCTTGCGCACGCCAACTTCTTTACCCCGCTTAATGGCCTGGGTAGTGGCAAGGTTGATGAAGTTTATACAGGCTGTAATAATTATAAGTATCGCAACTCCAGCTAACGCCCAATAAGTATCTTTTGAAGTTGGGGTGATAATGTTATTGATATAGCGTTGGTCGAAATGAATATCCATGAGTGGCTGCAGCGGCAGTTTTGCTTCTTTTGCCAGTTGCTTGCCCCAGTTTTTCTCAATAAATGCAGGCATTCTTTTTTGAAGACGCTCAACCGGGTAACCTGCAGGCAAAACTATATACGCATAACTACCACCCGGTATAGCATAAAAATTAGACATATTTTTTAAAAACTGGGCTCTTACTGTTTCGTACGACATTAAAAAATTAAAAGGTAAATGCGTATTGGGCGGTACATCCTTTATTACACCTGTTACTTTATAGTCAAAATCGTTATTTACTTTGATCACCTGGCCCATGGCTTCTTTGTCGCCGAAATATTTACGTGCAAAACTTTCGGTAAGTACTACGGTATTGGGCTGTTCCAAAGCGGTTTTGGGATTACCTTTCAACCACTGGTAATCAAATACCCCGGTAAAATGATCATCGGCAAAGGCAACATCTTTTTCGTTATAGCGCGTATTGCCCACTTTAACCAGCGCATTGTGCATATAAAATACCTGCGATACCTGTTCTAATTCAGGAAAGTCTGCGCGAATTGCAGGTACTATTCCCACAGAAACATTTGAATTAAAATCCAGTGCATTTAGTGTAACCCGGTATGTACGGTTTGCTTTATAATTAAAATTGTCGAAACCCAATTCATTTCGCACTACTAAAAATATTACGAGGCAGGAGGCTATGCCCAATGTAAGCCCTAAAACATTAAGGAATGTGTAACTTAAGTTACGTTTGATATTCCTGAAGGCAATGATGAAATAATTTTTAAACATATAAAAAACAGTTTACAGTTTATACCTGTCCGAACGGTTCATCCGGGCGGGGTTTTCAGTTTGTAGTTCCGTACTTCAGTGTTTCAAATCATTGTATCGGTACACATCCTCATGCACCTCCTCATAATAAAAAACTTTTACTCTCCATCCTTTCCCCTAAAGGGGGAAAGGGATAGGGTAAGGGGGCTACTCACTCCTCAAACTCTTCACAGGGTTTGCAAGCGCCGCCTTTATTGCCTGGAAGCTGATGGTAAACAAAGTAATTACCATTGCGCCAATACCCGCTGCTGCAAATATCCACCAGGATAATGCTGCCCTGTATTGATAGTTTTGCAGCCATCCATGCATAAAATAATACGATACCGGAACGGCTATTAAAAATGAAAGTGTAACAAGTATTACAAACTCTTTTGAAAGCATGCCCCACAAATTGAGAACAGACGCGCCCAGCACTTTTCTTACGCCAATTTCTTTTGTGCGCTGCTCGGCCACAAAAGATGTTAGCCCAAATAAACCCAAGCATGAAATAATAATAGCCAGCACGGCAAAAAAACTTGCAAGCTTACCAACACGCTCTTCATTACTGAATTTCTTTGCGTACTCTTCATCGGCGAATTGGTAATCGAACGGCTGTTCCGGGTTAAATTTTTTGAATATGGGCTCTATATTGTTTAACGCAGCCCTTGTGCTTACTGCCGGGTTTATTTTTACAATGGTTACATTACCAGGCCCAGTGGCTAAGTTGAATACAATGGGCCGTGGCTCGTCGTAGGGCGACTCCATTACCATATCATTTACCACCCCTATTACCTTTAATGTGTTATTAAACCATGTTATCGTTTCGCCAACAGGGTTCTTCAATCCCATAAAATGTACGGCAGCTTCATTTAAAATAAGCGCCGAAGAATCACTTAGAAAATCTTTCGAAAAGTCACGGCCTTCCTTTACATGCCAGCCGATGGTTTTACCATAATCATAAGAACAATATACCGTTCCAAAATCAACAGAAAGATTTGGATCTTTTCCTCTCCAGCTAAAGCCACTGCTGCTGCCGCCAATGCTTGTTGTAGAACTGCTTGATTCTGCTATAGCGGTTACAGTACCAGAGCGCATCAGCTCATTTTTTACTGCGTCTAAATGATCATGAATGACAGAATTAATAACAGGTATGGCAACAAGCCCATTACGGCTATAACCGACAGGGCGGTTCTTCGCAAATTGTATCTGTTGGTAAACTACTATGGTGCCTATGATCAAACTAACAGAAATAGTAAACTGCAATATCACCAATGCTTTGCGGGGAATTACTGCCAGCCGGCCCGACTTGAAAGTGCCTTTCAAAACTTTTACAGGCTTAAATGATGAAAGATAAAGTGCAGGGTAAATTCCTGAAACCAGGGCGGTGACAATTGTAAAACCAATACTTAATACCCAAAACAAAGGGTTACCCCATAAAATTGACATTTGTTTGCCAGACACTCCATTGAAAAAAGGAAGACTAAGTTGTACCAACAACAATGAAAATGCAAACGCAAATACCACTGTTAACAGTGATTCATTAAAGAACTGGAATATAAGCTGGCTTCGCAAAGAGCCAATTGTTTTGCGGATGCCCACTTCTTTTGCCCGCTTTTCGCTGCGGGCCGTGCTTAGGTTCATAAAATTAATACAGGCCAACAGCAAAACAAAAACACCGATGACGCCAAACATCCAAACATACTGGATGGCGCCGCCTACATTTACCCCATTTTTATATTCATCATATAAATGCATTTTACTCATAGGCTGCAAAAAAAGTTGCGGTTTCTTCTTTGCAAGCTGTGGATTAACTTTTTTCAATTTGGCATCTCTTATATTCGCATTAATTTTATTAATGTCTCCATGGTCATTGAGTTGAACAAAGATGGTGGCAAAGTTTGGCCTCCAGGGATCCTCGAAGGTTTTTACTCCATCAGGTGTATTGTAAAATAATTCCCATGTTGATATAAAGCTCAGATCCACAAAGGAAGAATTACGTGGAAAATCTTCATATACGCCTGTAACTTTTACGTCATGTTGGTTATCAATTTTCAATATTTTATTTAGTGGGTCCTGGTTACCAAAATAAGCTTTGGCTGCAGATGCAGATATTAACACTGATGTGGGGTCATTAAGGCTTTTGTAGCCAAGCAGCATTTTCAGGCTGAACATTTCCGGGCCATGCTTTTCAAAATAAATGCCGGTTTTTGTCAGTTTTTTATCATTATATCCAAGAATATGATCACCAAAATCCACCGCCATAACAACACGTTTAAAATTGTTGCCATAGTTTCTGCGCAGTTCTTCGGCAAGCGGGTAGGGAACGCTTTTCCAGGTTTGCACCTCACCATTATTTGTTACATTTTGTATTACCTGCGCAATAGTATCATAATTCTCAAAATTTTTATTGTATGATAACTCATCATAAATCCAAAGGCCTATCAATATGGTTACAGCCATACCAAGTGATAAGCCTGCAATGTTTATAAAAGAATGAACCTTGTTTTTGATGAGGTTGCGGAACGCCGTAGTGAGATAATTTTTAAACATATAAAAAAGTTTACAGTTTATCCCAGGGGGATCACTTTGTGATAGTTTTCAGTTTGCCCTAATGGGTCACTTTGTGATAGTTACGCGAATGATTGACCACAGATTTTCAGGATTGTAAGGATTATCGCAGATAAATAAAATCATTTTCATCCTGATTATCCTGAAAATCTGCGTTCAATAGTTCTCATAATAAAAAAGCCTTCACTCTCCGGCTCTTCTCCCCTCTCCACCTGTGGAGAGGGGTTGGGGGTGAGGGCCTCTCACTCCGTCCTCAAGCTATTTACCGGGTTTGCCATCGCAGCCCTTATTGCCTGGAAACTTATAGTTGCCAATGCTATAAATACAGCAAGTACTCCGGCAATAGCAAATACCCACCACTCAATATTTATGCGGTAAGCAAAATCCTGCAGCCATTGGTGCATTACAAAATAGGCGACAGGCGATGCTATAATAAATGCAATAATTATCAGCCGTATAAAATCTTTTGACAGAAGTAACACAATATTTGTAACTGATGCGCCCAATACTTTTCGTACGCCAATTTCTTTAGTGCGTTGTGTTGTGGCAAAAAGTGATAACCCCAACAAACCAAGGCTGGCTATAAAAATGGCAAACCCCGCAAATATGCTGAACGCTTTTCCAAATAACTGGTCGTTCTTGTACTGTTCATTAAATTTCTCATCAAGAAAATAATAGTCAAATAAGTTGCCGGGAAAGTATTTTGTATATAATCTTTTTATGGCATCAATAGTGGATGAAACGTTTGCGGCATTTACTTTTACCGAAATAGGATTGTAAGTACCATAGGTAGGCAGCAGCACCGTTGGCTCAAGCGGGTATCGAAATGATTTTTGGTGATAGTCATTTATTACGCCAATCACATCCCATTTATTGCCAAACATTGAAATGGATTTGCCAATAGCATCGTTATTTGAAGAAAACCCAAGCAGCTTAACAGCGGAAGCGTTTATAATTATATTATGCAGTTTCCTGAAATCGGCATTGTAATCAGCTCTTGAAAAATTTCTTCCGTCTAATAATTTTATGCCATAAACCTGCAAAAAATCGTAGTCGCCACCCGTATTCCTCACAGTAAAATGATTACCGCTGTTATCATCAGACCGGTGTACATTAAATGCACGCCCCAATTCGTCGCCCGCCACACGGTTTGATGTGGTTGCACCCCGTACATTGGCTATTTGTTTTACTTCCTCTTTAAAGCTGTTTTCCCTTGCCATAAATGTTGAATCAAAATCCATGAGCATGGGTGGCTTTACAATAAGCATCTGGTCTATATTCATCCCCAGGTCCTGCTTGTTCATGTATGTTATTTGCTTATAGACTATGAACGAGCCAATTATCAGTGCAACGGTTATTGCAAACTGCCCAATTACTAACCCTTTGCGTAAAAAGATACCCTTTTTAGAGGCAGTGAATTTTCCTTTCAAAACCAATATGGGCCGGAATGAGGATAACACAAAAGCGGGATAAAACCCTGAAACAAAAATGCCAAAAAGAATTAAACTTAACAGCCCTATGGTTATGCTATACCCGCCAAGGCTCTTTTGAAACAGGTATGAGAAAGACAGCTTGTGCTGAACAAGTGCATTAAAAGCCGGCTGCAAAATAAGTACAAGTAAAACGGCAAGCAGTAAAGCAATTACATTAATTAAAAACGATTCAGTAAGAAATTGGCGGATCAACTGCCTTTTTGTTGCGCCAGTAACTTTGCGCACACCCACTTCCCTTGCCCTTTCTGCAGAACGTGCGGTTGATAAGTTGATATAATTAACCCATGCTATAACAATGATGAATAGAGCAATAATAAGCAGCCCCCAAACAACCGTTGCACTGCCAGTTTTGCCAATCTCATATTCAAAATCTGAATATAAATGCGCCTTTGCCAAAGGCTGCAAATAAAATTTCTCCACGCTGCCGGAAACTTTGTTACCCTGAAAATATTTTTGACTGAAGGCCGCAAATTTCGCCTGGAGCGCTTTATAATCCGTACCGTGCCGTAGCTGTATATAATGCCAAAAGTCAGAATCTGTAAAATCGTAGTCAGACTCTTTGTAAGGATATTTACCTGTGTACATCGTAATATAAGAGGCAAGGATGTCAAATTGAAGGTGCGAGTTTTCCGGGATGTCTTTACAAACGCCTGTTACCTTATAAGGAAGTGAATCCCGCCCCATTATTATCGCTTTGCCAAGTGCTGAGTTAACATTATTGTCGTTCACGCCAAAATACCTTTTAGCAGCTGTTTGCGTTATAACCACAGACAAAGGCGCCTGCAAAGCTGTTTTTTCATCCCCCGCAATCAACTGGTATGAAAACATTGTTAGAAAGGAATTATCCACTGCGGTAACCTGCTGATCGCCAAATTTTTTATTATCATAAGATATAATAGTGTTACCAAAAGGTTCAACCCTGGAATGGTTTATTACTTCCGGGTAATCATTTTGCATAGCCTTGCTGATGGCGGAATAAGTAATAGTACCATGCTGTATTAGCTTGCCGTTTTGGTAACGGTCATTATATACCCGGTAAATATCACTTACATTTTTATTGAACTGGTCGTAGCTCAATTCAAAATTTACGTATTGCAATATCAGCAGGCAGGCAGCCATACCTATGGACAGGCCCGCAATGTTGATCAGGGAAAATATCTTATTCTTTCTGATATTTCTCCAGGCTGTAGTTAAATAGCTTTTGAACATAAAACAATGATTTTTTTGTAAAATATTACGATGGCTGCTATTGTTTTAACCCGCTTGCCGCCGGTACCCAACATCTCCCATTCTGTTGAAAATACAGGCATAGCACACCCGCAGAGTGTGTTCAACGGCTGTGCCAATAATCAAATCCTTTGTGGATAAGCACTTTAGGAAATAAATAATAGTGCAGATGTACGAAAACGGACACTTTATGTACGAATTTGAACGTAGGTTAAAGCAGTTTCCGGTTGGTAGCTTAAGCGAAGTATAGAACGCCCGCCCGGATGACCGTTCGGACGGGCAGATTATCAAGATGAAAGGATTATCGCAGATGAAAAAATCATTTTCACGCTGATTATCTTGAAAATCAGTCCGCCAGGATGACGGGGTCGGACAGGCATTCAACTGTTCTCGTAATAAAATGCCTTCACTCTCCACTCCTTTCACGTTTCACGTTTCACTTCTCCTCACTCTGTTCTCAAACTCTTTACCGGGTTTGCAACAGCAGTCTTTATTGCCTGCACACTTACAGATAGTAATGCAATAAGCAAAGCCAATACGCCCGCGGCTATAAATATCCAGGCGCTCAGGTTTATACGGTAAGCAAAGTCCTGCAGCCACTTATTCATCATCCACCATGCAAGCGGGCTGGCAATAACAATCGCAATTAAAACAAGTATTACAAACTCCCTTGATAACAACGTGGTAATTTGCTGCACTGATGCTCCCAATACTTTGCGTATGCCTATCTCCCTTGTACGGCGTTCTGCGGTAAAGGTTGCCAGGCCGAATAACCCCAATGCCGAAATAATGATTGCAATAATGGAAAAAATAAAAATAAGCCTGGATGTTTTAATATCCGTTTTATACAGGTTATTAAAACTGTCATCAAGGAAGTTGTAGGCAAATGGCTGGCCTGGTATAAACTTAGCCCATACCGATGATGCGGCGCTTAGCGCTTTCGGAATATTACCCGGCGTTGTTTTAATAAAAAAATATCCATCGCTGCCCTGGTTATTCATCAAAACCATTGGCCCTATTTTTTCGTGCATGCTTTTAAAATGAAAGTCCTTTACAACAGCTATTATCCTGCCCGTATCGCCGCCCCAGGTAAAACGCTGCCCTATAGTCGGTTTATGCATGTTTAGTTCCGCTTCAGCTTCTTCATTTACGATATAATTATGTAAGTCTTCGTTTCCAGGCTTAAACCAGTGGCCGCTTTTTAACTGCAATTGAAACATTTTTTGAAAATCTTCATCAACTGAAAGCCTGGCTATAGAGGGGTTAAAGGTGGTATCACGGCCATCCCAATCTGCATTGCCCGAGCTAAAGCCGCTTACATTATCTATCTCCGCTCCGCCGCCGCACACCGCCGCAATATTGGGCTCTGATTGCAACTCGTGTTTCATACTTGAAAAAAATGCCTGCTGCGCTTTATCATTTAAGGAACCATAGGCTTTATAAGGAATTTGAATAGAAGCCACCTGTGATATGTTATAACCGGGGTTGGATGTTTGTACAAATTGCAACTGCCTGTAAATAACCATTGTGCCAATTATCAATATCATTGACAAGGTGAACTGGAATACCACCAACCCTTTGCGTATGGAACCATCCCGCAGCTTCAAAACGCTTTTGCCCCTGAACACATTCAACGGTTTAAATGATGAAAGCAATGCTGCAGGATACAGGCCATTTAATACCGTTGCAAATAACAACGTGCCCAGCAATACCTGCCACATGGCAACGGATGTTAAAGGCAATTGAAAACTCTTTTCAGTAATAGCATTAAACAATGGAAGACAAAGCTGGATAAGCAGCAAAGTAACCAATAAAGAAAATATGCTTATCGTAAGTGATTCTGCAATAAACTGGAAGAAAAGATCACCCTTTTGCGCGCCGATTATCTTTCTTACACTTACCTCCTTCGCACGAAGGCTTGCTCTCGCCGTTGTAAGGTTTACATAGTTAATACAAGCTGTAAGCAATAGCAGCAGCCCAAGGATACTAAAAATATACGTGGCTTTTTTGCTGCCATGCGGCAAAACTGAGCTCTGCAGGTCGCTTTCAAAGTACATATCCCCTAAAGGCTCAATGCTTAACTTTGCGGTATTTTTGGAGCGGTTTTTATTGATGATCCCATTAAGCTTGCTTTCAACCAGCAACCTGTTTGCATCCGGGCGCAACTGCAAAAAGGTCATATCATTAAAATTATTCCATGTTTTATCATCCTTAAGTGCCTCCGGATTAGATAAATAGCCCTCCATCTGGAACATTATGTCAAACTGGAAACTGGAATTAACGGGGTTATCTTTTACTACCCCCTGCACTGTATAATTTATTGTATCTACACGCACTACCTGGCCCAATGCAGGCGCCTCGCCAAAATATTTTTTTGCCTTCGATTCGGTTAAGATAATACTAAATGGATGCTGGCCAAAACTTAAAGCATTCCCCTCCACAAAATCATAATGAAAAACATTAAACCAGGTTTTATCAACATACGCGGTGGTTTTTTCCTGGAATAATTTATTGTTTACGGTTAAAACAGGCCCTCCCCATGAATTTATCCTGGCGCGGGCTGCCTTTTCAACTTCAGGTATTTCTTTTAAAGCTAAAGCCGCCGCCGGCCCCGGCGCATGCTCCCAAACCCATGTCTCAGTTTTACTTATCGGTATAGCACTGGTTATTCGGTAAATATTCTCTTTACCGGGATGATAGTTGTCAAAACTTATTTCATTCTGCACCCATAAAAAAATAAACACTGCAGCCGTCATACCAATTGACAATCCGAAAAGGTTGATAAAACTGGTTGCCTTATTTTTTAAAAGATTCCGAAAAGCAGTTTTAAAATAATTTCTTATCATAGCAGTGGTTTGGTTTTATGTTTTGGGTTCTGTGTTTTATGTTTCAACAAAGCGAATGATTGCCCGCCCGTCCGGCCAGGCAGATAATCGGGATATTCAGGATGAGAATAATTTTATTTTTATCTGCTACAATTCTTACAACCTTAATTATATCCGTTCAATTCTTCCCATAATAAAAATGCTTTCATTCTCCGCTCCTTTCACGTTTAACGTTTTACTTTTCACGTTGTCACTCCGTTCTTAAATTCTTTACCGGGTTTGTTAAAGCCGCCCTTATCGCCTGGAAACTAATCGTCACTAAAGCAATAAACATTGAAACAACAATTGTTATTGCAAATACAAACCAGCTAATACTTATTTTATAGGCGAAATTCTGTAACCACTTATTCATTACATACCATGCAACAGGTGAGGCAATTATTATGGCAATACCAACAAGAATTAAAAAATCCTTTGATAATAAAGCAACAATATTTGTTACGCTCGCGCCCAATACTTTTCTAACACCGATTTCTTTTATACGTTGTTCCGCACTAAACGTTGCAAGCCCAAATAATCCGAGACAGGAAATTAAAATAGCGATAGCCGTAAAATATCCCACTATGGCAGATAACCGGTCCTCCGCATCGTAGTTCTTTTGAAAATCACTATCTAAAAAACTGTATTCAAATGGTTCATTTGGGTTTAAGGAATGCCAGGTATTTTTAATGGTTGAAAGCAGGGGCCCAATGTCCCCGGGCCTGGCGTGTATAATCATATAATTGTATCCCCCCTGCGAAAGCTGGAAACCATAAGGCTTTATGGCTAAATGTAAGTCTTCAAAATGAAAGTCTTTTACAACGCCCACAATTTGAAACGCATAATTTTTACCCTGGTAATCAAAATAAACTTTTTTGCCGACTGCATTTTTAGCTGAACCAAATCCAATAGTGTTTATAGCCGACTCATTAAAAATAATGGCGTTATTAGTATCTGAATGAAATTCTTCTGAAAATAAGCGACCGGCAACCGGTTGTATGCCAAGTGTTTTAAGATAACCATAATCTACGTAATTCATTTGAACATCCTTAGCGTTATTCATTGTTTCCCCTTCCTTGTGAAAAAGATTGTCAGACACATTTGCTATGCCCGGGTAAAAAGCGGAGGCAGCAACGCCTTCTATTTGAGCCTGGCTGCTCAATTGGGTTTTAAGAGAAAGATAAGCGTTTTTTGCCGTTTGGCTTTGCAGCGGCACTATTATCTGCCTGTCCTTGTCAAAGCCCAGGTCTGCCGAACGCAGATACGACATTTGGTTGGCGATAACAACAGATGCAATAATAAGCACCACTGAAATAAAAAACTGGAAAACAACAAGCCCTTTTCTCAACGATGCAGCGGCGAAGGAGTTGGAAAATCGGCCTTTAAGCACTTTACTTGGCTTAAATGATGAAAGATAAAATGCAGGATAGCTGCCTGCGAGCAGCCCGGCAAATAATGATAGCCCTATAAACGATACGATAACAGGTAAATTAGCAGAAAACGACAGTGTAAGCTGCTTACCCGAAACCTGGTTAAATACAGGCAATAACAGTTCTGTTATAACAAGCGCAAATAAAAATGCCACTAAACTCATTACAAGAGATTCGCCGATGAATTGGCGTATGAGCGAATTTTTTTCCGCGCCTAATACTTTGCGGATACCTACCTCCGCCGACCGTTTTGACGAGCGTGCAGTTGAAAGGTTCATAAAATTTATACAGGCAATGATCAGGGTAAATAAGGCAATTGAACCGAGAATGTATAAATAAGTTACACTGCCGCTTGCAGTAACATTACTGTCCATTCCCGAAAACAAATGAATATCCTTAAGATGAACCAAAAACTGTTTTTTGCTAAAGCCCTGCGCTTTAAGGTCTTTACCTGCATACTTATCTAAAAACGCGGGAAAGCGGCTAGCAAGATTATTCACATTACTGCCTGGCTTTAGCTGCAGGTAGGTATAATAGAGGTTATTATTTGCCAGGTTGCTGCCGGCATTTTTTATCATTTGCTCAACATTGCCACCCATCATACTCATAAAAAATCTTCCATCAATATGAGAGGGCTTATCATAAGGCCTGAAGACACCTTTTACCAAAAAATCATGATCGCCATTGCTGCTGCTGCTAATATGAATAATCTTGTTTAGAACAGGTTTGTTGCCGAACAGTTTTTGGGCAATTTCTTCTGAGAGAACAATGGCATTGGGGTTATTTAATGCAGTAGCGCCATCACCTTCAATAAAGTTATAAGTGAACATCCTGAAAAATGTAGGGTCAACTAAATATCCTTTTGGTTCATAAAATGATTTGGCTTCACCGCCTTGCTCACGGTATTGCAACAAAGTTTTATCCTCTGAAAACAGCCTTACTAACCGGGCCTGCTGCTGAATTTCCGGGAACTCATGCTGCATTATTGACCCCATTGCTGCAGGTGTGTTGGGCATTTTCATCTCTTTTCCCTGGAGTGAGAAAGTTGTACCTAACTGGTAAATATTTTCACCATTTTTTTGGTACTTGTCATAGCTTAATTCGTTAATAATGTACAATGCTATAAGCATACAACAAACAAGCCCTACAGATAAACCGATAATATTTATAAAAGAGAATACCTTGTTATTTCTAAAATTTCTCCACGCGATCTTAAAGTAGGTTTTTATCATAAAAGGCTTGTTTTATATTCTAAATAATGTGTATAAAATTTACAGGCGACCTAATTGAGCACAACCGTTATGCCAGCATTAAAAGCATTTGTATATAAGCACTTTATAACAACCAGCGAAACTAAAGGTGTACGAAAACGAACACTTAATGTATGAAATTGAACAAAAGAAAGCGCCTGGTTTTCAATTTCCTAATTGGAAGTTTTTAACATTTTTTTTGTAATGATAGCCCGGTTTTTGGTATTAAAAATTTTGGAGGGCTTGCCTTTTCTAAAAAATAGCTTTAAGCCGTCTTTTTGTTAACTATAAAATTAACCTGTATGAAGAGCATCATTCAACAAATGGCTGGTTTTCGCTCAGCCGTACCGCTGATTATTTTGTCCTTATCCTTCGCAACAATTGTTAGCTGCAAAAAAAATCAAACACCAACTGTAATGGCAACAGGCAATTACGAGCAGGTAAACCTTGTTGCGGACCAAAGCAGTTCCGGAGCAGCCCACACCGATCCAAACCTTATTAATGCATGGGGCCTTGCGATTAGCAGTTCGGGGTCATTTTTTATATCTTCCAACCACGGCGGCGTTTCTACTATTTATGATACTACAGGCGCATCGTTATTAGCACCCATCGTTATTCCTAAGCCAGGGGCATTGTCAGGAGGCGCCCCGTCCGGCGTTGTGTTTAACAGCACCTCAGATTTTGTGATCACTGCAACAGGAGAAACAAGTAAATTTATTTTCGCAACCGAGGATGGCACGATCGCAGCCTGGAGCTCTGCTGGCATAGCCTTAATTGTGGCAGACAGGTCTTCTGCAGGCGCCGTTTATAAAGGGCTTACTATTGCGAACGATGGAACCGGCAACTTTATTTATGCCGCCAATTTTAAAGGAGGAACTATTGATGTATTTGACCATACGTTTGCCTATGTTAGCGGCAAAACCTTTACCGACCCCAACATTCCTGCTGGGTTTGCACCTTTTAATGTAAGGAACATCAACAATATGCTGTATGTTACCTATGCCATGCAAAAAGGCCCTGACAATATGGATGACCAGGCCGGTCCTGGTAATGGCTATGTAGATATTTATAAACCAGACGGCACTCTGGTGAGCCGTTTTGCTTCCCAGGGTAGCCTTAACAGCCCATGGGGGATTGCTGCAGCACCTTCAGGGTTTGGAGCCGGGCAAAATGCAATTCTTATAAGTAATTTTGGCGACGGCACTATTAATGTGTTTAACCAGGATGGAACAACGGCTGGCCCGCTAAAAGACAGTAACGGAAATACGTTGTCTATTAACGGCATATGGGACATGTCCTTCCCGGTAAATGGTGAGCCTGCCGGTAATCCTAACCGCTTATTTTTTACGGCGGGGCCTGCTTCTGAAAGCCATGGCCTGTTTGGTTATCTGCAGCTAAAATAAATTCCGGTATATAGAGAAGGTGTTATAAACTGATTACGCATAAAATAAGAGGCATTACAAGTTGATCCTGTAATGCCTCTTATTATTTTGATTGTAGGTATAAGAAAAAAGGAAGATCATTCCGTTCTTAAACTCTTTATAGGATTCGCCGTTGCTGCCTTTATTGATTGGAAGCTTACTGTTACCAGCGCAATTAATAAAACCAGGATAGCGGCACATGCAAATATCCAACCGTTTATTGCTATACGGTAAGGATAATTGTTAAGCCATTTATACATAGCCCACCATGCTAAGGGCGAAGCAATTAAAGCGGCAAGGATCACCAGTTTTAAAAAGTCGTTTGAGAGTTTTTTTACAATACCCTGCACTGATGCACCTAATACTTTCCTGATACCGATTTCCTTTTTGCGTTTTTCTGCGGAAAGTGTTGCCAGCCCAAAAAGCCCGATGCATGAAATAAAAATAGTGAGTATTGCACCAAACGTCACTATTTGCTTCCATTTAGCTTCGCTGTCATATTGCTCAGCAATTTTGGCATCCCTAAAAGCATATTGGTATGGCTTGAAGGGGAATAAATTTTTAAATGTTTTCTCAATATAGTTGAGCGCCTGCGAGGTGTTACCTTCTTTTAGTTTTATAAAAACATCGCCATAAGGATAATTTGGGTTCATTGAAAAAAGCTGGGGGCCTATTTTTTCTGTAAGAGAAAGAAAATTATAGTCTTTTACAATACCAACTACATTGTACTTCTTGTTATTGTAAAAGAAATCCACAGTTTGGCCCAATGGGTTTTTCCACCCGGCTTTCGTAACGAATGACTCATTAACCAATACTGATTGTCCACTGTCAGAAACAAGATCTTTTGAGAAATTTCTTCCTTTAACTATTTTAATTTCAAAAAGCGGCAGGTAATTTTCATCAATATGCTTTATGTCAAATTCTATTTGTTGTGCATTATTCACATGCGCTATCGTTCCCCACCTGCCTCCCTGGTCGGCTGTTACATTTTTTACAGATGGGTTTTTAAATAACTCCGTTTTAAACATATCCAGTTTTTGTTTGTCAAGGTTTCCTGCGGTTATTAAAACAACATTTTTATCGTTATACCCCAGGTCGTAGTGCATTAAATAATCAAACTGCGAATAAATGGTTATGGTTGAAATAATTAGAAATGTAGCCAGTGTAAACTGTAATATCACCAGCCCTTTTGATAAATAATTTTTGCCTGTAAAATGCTGGCGCCCGTATAGCGATTGTACAGGGTTAAAGCCCGACAATACCAAAGCAGGATAAAAACCTGCCAGCAATCCTGTTACGAGAAAAATTGATATATAACCTGCTATTAATTTCAGGTCGAACAAATAAGAAAAAGAAAGCGCTTTATTGGCAAGGGTGTTAAAAAAAGGAAGTGCCAACTGCAATAAAACAAGCGCGAATAAAAAGGCAATAAAGCTTAATATAAATGATTCGCCAAGGAATTGCGCGATCAGTTGGCTGCGCAATCCGCCAACAACTTTGCGTATGCCAATCTCTTTTGCTCTTTTAAGGGAGCGTGCGACGGTAAGGTTTACAAAATTTATACATGCGATAATTAAGATGAACACAGCGATTCCCGACAAAATATAAGAATATACTGGTTTGCTCGCATCGGTTAAACCATTGTCTGATGGGTAGTCCGTACTCGTATGCATTTGCAGCAGGGGTTGTAGCCCGTACCGTATCTTATCCTTAAATCCGTATTTTTCGGCTGCCTCCTTAATTTGCTTCCCTGCATCTTCGTTAAACGCTTTTGCAAATTTGGCTTCCACCGTTTTTATATTTGATCCCGGTTTTATTGTAAAAAAAGTATTTAGGAAAAAATTCAGCCATTGATCATCGTTATTTAAGCTCTGGCTAAATTTCATAGGCAGCAGCATCTTTATTTTTATAGAAGAATTCTGGGGTGATCTCTTAGTGATACCCGTTACAGTAAAAATCCTGAAAGTATCGTTTACCTTCAGCTCCAGAACCTGGCCAAGTGCATTTTTCTTACCAAAATATTTATCCGCTATTTCTTCAGACAACACTACAGAATGCATATCCTTTAATGCCGTTTTCGGGCTACCCTGCAGCATGGGAAATGTAAAAATGGAAAAAAAATTATCATCTGCATACAAAGCCTCCTGGTCAAAAACATCCGTTCCGCGCTTTACTGTAAAGTTTGCGCTTTGTATCCTTACAAAATCTTCTACTTCAGGCACCTGCCTTTTAAAATTAGGGCCGGGCATCATGCCAGTACTTGATCCTTTATTTACCTGTCCTTCAGGGTTTGTAAAATCAGCGGTAAGGTGGTAAATTTTATCCTTGTTTTCATGAAAACGGTCGTAACTCAGCTCATCTTTTGTGTACAAAAAAATAAGCATACAGCATGCCAGGCCAACACTAAGGCCAACAATATTAATGAGTGAGAAAATCTTGTTTCTCCACAGGTTTCTAAAAGCCGTTGTAAAGTAGTTTTTGAACATATAAAAGAAGTTTACAGTTTATCCTAATGGATCACTTTGTGATAGTTTCCAGTTTGCAGTTCCCCCAATTATTACTATATCTCCTATTGTAAAATATTTTCACTCTCCATTCCTTTCCCCTAAAGGGGGAAAGGGTAGGGAAAGGGGGCTTCACTCACTCCTCAAGCTCTTCGTCGGGTTGGCCACAGCTGCTTTTATTGCCTGGAAACTTATGGTAATAATAGTTATCACAAGCGCCATAACCGCAGCCCAAATAAATACCGATGGGCCGATACTTATTCTGTAATCATATTTCAGCAACCATCCATTTAAGAAATACCAGGCTACCGGTGATGCGATAACACAGCTTAACAACACCAATATAATAAAATCTTTTGACAATAACATCCACAGCTGCGGCACAGATGCGCCCAACACTTTGCGTATGCCTATCTCTTTGGTACGCTGCTGTGCAACATAAGCTGCGAGCCCAAATAGGCCAAGACAGGAAATAAAAATTGCAAGTGCTGAAAATATGCCGGCCAACTTGCCGATCAATACTTCAAGATCAAATTTGGTTGCATAACTTTCGTCTGCAAAATGATATATATAAGGATAGGATGGATTGTATTTATTAAATAGTACGGAAAGTTTAGCAATAGCATTATGTGTATTTGCAGTTGGTGATAACCTGTACAAAACATTATATGTCCACTCGGGTTTATATATAAAAAAAGTGGGCTGTGCCGGTAAAAACGGCGACATCATCAAAGCATCCTTAACAACACCTATCACCCGCATCCGCTGTTGCCCGTTATTCCAGGTTATCACCTGGTTTAAAGGGCTTTTAAACCGGAACCGTTTTACCGCTGCCTCATTTAATAAAACGTTTAATGAATCTGCACCAACAATCCCGGCAAAATCGCTACCCATTTTCAATTGCATCCCAACCGTTTTAAAATAATCATCGTTAATAGCAATTGTGGCTACGTTCAAAACTTCGTTCGGGTATTTGCCTTGCCAGTCATCTATGCCACGCCATGAATTTAGATATGTAACGGTGGTTGAGGCTTTTGTTACGCTTGTAACCAGCCCTGTTTGCAGCATATCATGTTTAAGTGCAGCATAGTTTCGGTCAACATCGCTGCTGCCATCAGTCATCATCAGCTTGTTGGCATTATATCCAATCGGCCTGTCTTTAGCGTATTGTATCTGCTGGTAAACAATTATGGTGCTTATTATAAGCGCAACGGAACAGCTAAACTGCAATACCACCAATATTTTTCGCGGCAGTGTACTGCCTTTACCTGCCTGTAAAGCGCCTTTTAAAACTTTTACCGGCTGAAATGAAGAAAGATAGAACGCCGGCCTGCTGCCTGCCAATAAGCCTGTAAGCAATGTGTACCCTATCATAATTGCCCAAAAAATACTGTTGCCCCACGGAATACTTATCGTGTCTTTGGTTAGCAGGTTAAACGCAGGCAGGGCTAATTGTACAAATAATAATGAAAACAAAAATGCTGCAAATGTTACTACCACAGATTCTATTAAGAACTGGTAAATAAGGTCTTTGCGCAACGAGCCTACAGCCTTCCTAACCCCCACTTCCCTTGCCCTTCTTTCTGAACGGGTGGTTGAAAGGTTTGTAAAATTTATACAGGCTATTAACAAAACAAGAATACCAATAATGCCGAACATTTTCACATAATCAATAAAGCCGCCATTTTCCACACCATTCTTAAATTCTGAATACAGGTGCCAGTCTTTCATGGGATGCATAAATACTTCTGCCTTAATCGCCTTAACCCAGTCAGGCTTGTATTTTGGCATAATGGCTTTTAACTTTGGTTCTACCTGCGCATAAGTAACTCCCGGTTGTAATTGTACAAATGTTTGAAAAGAGTTATTGGTCCAATCCGTTGATGCGTATTTAACCCACTCTTCAGTTTGCACATAAAAACTAAAAGGGATAATGTAGTTAAACTTTAAAGTTGAATTGCCCGGTATATCATCCAGTATGCCTGAAACTTTAAGGTTGTACAGGTTATCAACGCGTACTATTTTATTCAAAGGGTCTGCTTTTCCAAATAGGGCAAAAGCTGTAGATTTTGTAAGTACAATTGAATTGGGTTCTCTTAAAACTGTTCCCGCATTGCCCTGCAGTAAAGGATATTTAAATATTTTCAGGAAATCTTCTCCTGCATGTGCGCCCGCTATGTACAATTTTTTATCCCCTACAACCAGGCCGTGCTCACCCATCCAATCCGTTTGTGTAACATATTTAATTTCAGGAATATCGCTTTTTAATACACCGGCCAATAATAAAGACACCGGCTGTTGTGTTTGTATCTCCCCATTTTGGTTGCTCCTGTATTCTGCCTGGTACACCTGCAGGTAACCCGGAAGAAAGCGGTCGTACGAAAACTGATAATTCACCCACAACCCAATTATAAGGGCAACAGCCATACCTGTTGCAAGGCCTAAAATATTAATAGCAGTATAGGCTTTATCTTTAATGATATTGCGCCATGCTGTTATAAGATAATTTTTGAACATGAAAGCAGTTTTAATATTTTATCTTACTATTCGCTGTTATTTATCATTAGTACTATAAAAGCGGAGGAAGTGGAAACTTCCTCCTTATTAGCCAAACTCATATAAAATGAGTACTTTACTCTAATACTATTTATACCTTAAAAAGGTTACAATTCTTAATATTTATCTTAGCTAATTCCCCTCTTTTATAAATTTTTAAGCTGCCTTTTACTGTTTAATGCAAAAACAAGGGTTGTGCCAATAATAAAACCCTTATCCATAAAGCGTTTTAGAGAATATTCTTAAAGCAGGTGTACGAAAACGAACACTTAATGTACGAAAACGTACGTAGTATTGCGGGTGACGGAACACAGATTTTACAGATTGGAAGGGTGACTGACAATCCGTCCGTCCGCCTGGCCGTCCCGGCAGGCGTTCTTTCCTGCGCCCTTTCACGTTTGACGTTTTACTTTTCACGCCATTATTCACTCCTCAAACTCTTCACCGGGTTTGCAACAGCCGCTTTAAGCGCCTGGAAACTAACCGTAAGCAACGCAATAAAAATGGCGGTAAAACCGGCAAGTGCAAATACCCACCAGCTAATATTAACACGATAAGCAAAATCCTGCAGCCATTTGCTCATTGCCCACCATGTTACAGGCACTGAAATGATAAAGGCAATGCCTACCAGGTATAAAAATTCCTTTGACACAAGTATAAGCACTTGCTGCATTGATGCGCCAAGCACTTTGCGTATGCCTATCTCCTTTGTACGCTGCTCTGTTATAAACGCGGCAAGGCCAAACAGGCCAAGGCTTGCAATAACTATGGCAATAACAGCAAATGCAGTAAATATTTGCCCGGTTCTTTGCTCTGCGGCGTATAATGAGGCAAACTTATCATCCAGGAAGTAATAAGAAAAAGGGCCGGCCGGTTTTAGCGCATCCCATTGCTTTTTTACATCTGCCAAAAGCTCCTGTATATCGGCTGTTTTAACCTTTACTATAATACCGCCGCCATTATTACCCAATAACAACATCAATGGCGCAATTTTTTGTTTTACAGAGGCGTAGTGAAAGTCTGCAACTACACCTACCACCTTAAATTCATGTTGCCCCGAGCGTACAATTGTTTTACCAATAGGGTTTGTGCCATTCCATCCAAGATCATTTACAGCTGCCTCATTTATTACCACCGCAAAAGAATCAGAAGGAAATTCCCTTGAAAAATTTCTTCCGGTCACCACTTTAATTCCGAGAGTAGGCACATAATCATAATCTATATGATAAATATTGGCATGTATTTCCTTTCCGTTTTGACCGGTTGATGTATTCTTCGGATATATTTCGGTCCCGTCGATCGAAGCGCCCCCCGGAACGTATCTGCCCAGGCTTGCATTTACCACGCGGTTATCTTTAAGCAATTGTTGTTTAAAAGCATTTTGGTTATTGCCTATCAGATAAGTATCCTGCAGGTAAAGCACCTGGTTTTTGTCGTAGCCCAGCTTTTTATCCTGCATAAAGTGCAGTTGTTTGTAAACAATAATGGTTGCGATGATAAGAGCGGTTGATACAAAAAACTGGAATACCACCAACCCGCTGCGCAATATACTTTTCCGTCCACCCTGTGCGGGTGACGAACCTTTTAAAACTTTAATGGTATTGAAAGATGACAAAAAGAAAGCGGGGTAAATACCTGCCAATATACCCACAAATAAACCCAGGACTAATACGGTAATTATTGATTGATAATTTAGGAAAAAGCTAAAACTTGCCTGTTTTCCAGACAACTGGTTAAAGTAAGGCAGTAAGGCAAACACCAATACATAGGCGCACAATACCGCACAAAAGGTAAGCAACACAGATTCGATAAGAAATTGCGATACTAACTGGCCTTTCAAGCCACCCATTACTTTGCGTATGCCTACTTCCCTGGCGCGTTTGGCAGAGCTTGCGGTGGAAAGATTGGTAAAGTTTACGCATGCCAACAAGAGTATAAATATGGCTAAAGCACCAAAAATATATACATAGTTTATATCGCCGTTTGGCTCCATCTCTAACCTGGTATCGGAATGTAAATGAATATCGGTTAGAGGAAGTAAAGTAAAGCGGAATGTATTTACAGATTTTTGGGCTTCAGCCAGGCTTACGCCCATGTCGTGCTGAATTTCCGGTACCACATATTTAGCAACAAGCTCAGGAAACCTCGCTTCAAGTTTTTTGGGATCAGTTCCTTCTTTAAGCACCAGGTAAGTATAGAAACCAAGATTACTCCAGGTATGGGAAGTAATATGGAGGGATGCCACGCTAATAAAAGCATCGAAATGAAAGTGAGAATTTGGCGGTACTTCTTTTATCAAACCGGTTATTTCGTATGGCTGGTCTGTACCTATTATTAACGACTTGCCAACGGGCTGTTCATCGCCAAAATATTTTTTAGCAAATGCCTGGGTAACCACCATGGTATTTGGCCTTACAAGTGCCGTTGCCGCATCGCCTTTTATAAAAGGTATGGAGAATATTTGCAGGAAATTTGAGTCGGAAAAGGCGAGGTTTTGTTCCTTAAATTGTTTGTCGTTGTAACGCACGAAATTGTCGCCCGCCTGCTTAATTCGGGTTGATGCTTCCACACCGGGCAATGCGTTTCTTATGCCTTCGCCTACAGCTACATCAACCATTGGGTAGGATGCTATATCTGTGTTACCTAATACACCCAGGTTTACCCGGTATATTTGTTTTGCCTGTGCGGGGTATTTATCATAGCTCAGTTCATCAAACACAAATACAGCTATAAGCATACAGCAGGCAAGGCCTATTGCAAGCCCAAGCACGTTGATGAAAGAAAATATCCTGTTCTTTCCAAGATTCCTGATAGCCGTTTTAAAATAATTTTTAAACATATAGGAAAAGTTTACAGTTTATCCTAATGGATCACTTTGTGATAGTTTTCAGTTTGCCCTAATGGATCACTTTGTGATAGTTTTCAGTTTGCCCTAATTGGTCACTTTGTGATAGTTTATAGTTGTTGGCCGAAGATATTTCCTTTTATACCCTGTCATATCACACATTTGGTATTTGCTTTCAATAAAGAGAGTTTTATCAAACGGAAACAATCTTGTATGCAATCGAACAACGGTTATGCCAAGATGAAAAACATTGCTAATTAATACGTTATGGGGATTTAGATACCTACAGGTGTACGAAAGCGAACACCTGCCGTACGAAATTGCAGTAATTTGGAATAATGCAGTCTACAACTTCTTTTTCTTTAGATCGTTATAATCAATGTAATACACAAACTTTATGCTTAACTCGTTGCTATGTGGTACGCTAAAAATATGATCAAGGTTGCCAACATATTTGCCGTATTGCAACCCGTTTAGTGCAGCATCCGGGCCTAAAGCATTTTTCCAACCAATGATCAAACGGCTGCCAAGCCTAAAATCCCAGGTAAAGAACATATCAATATTAAAGGCATTAAAATTCTCATCATGGCCGGGTATATAAGGCCTGTTTACCCAATAACCATCTGCTTTGGTATTATAAAAAGTATCGTAGCTAACCTTACTCCAATAATGCCTTATGCGCACACTAAGGCTCATTCTTGCTTTAAAATTATAGATACCGTCAATAACAGTGGTGAACTGCGTTACGTGACGGCGGCCAATAACAGAAGAATCGTTAATGATCACAGGGTTGCCTAAAGAATCGAGTACTGCCCCAAAGTTACCAAGGTCGTGCTGGCTCTCGCCATTAATATCAATACTGAATTTTGGGCTGAACCGGTATCGCGCACCATTACTTATTATGTAATACGGATCATTTTTAAGCGGTGAAAGATCGGCGTATCCATAAAAATAACTTATATACAATTTTTTACGGCTGTCGGTACTTCCCCTTACTCCAAAAAAAGCCCAGGGTGTTCTTTTCATTACACGGCCCGGTGTACGCAATTCATAAAAATCATCAAACCAAAACGGGGAGCTTTCTATTAAAAGGCTTGCATCCCAAAAGTTTTTAAATACATGCAAAAAGCTTGCGCTTACATGCGTTTCTCCAAGGGTGAACGGCCTGAATAGATAGGTATTCTGAACATTGACTGTATAATTTCTTAAAAGAAAATACTTATTTGGCGTAAACTGGTTGAATGTAAGATAGCTGCCATACACAAGGTCGTTTGGCGCCTTTATTATTCCCAGGTCATTTGGGTCGTATCTTTCTGATTCAAGGTCTCCAAAAACACCCCACTGCCATTTACCGCTAACTTTATCAAGACTGGTATAAAGCCTATATCCACTGTAGGAAGAATCGCCGCTTATAGCACTATACCGTGCTTTAGCCTGGAAATTGTACGTGTTCTTTTTATCGAATAATGACAGATCAAGCGCTGTAACGTTGGCATCCCTTCCGCCACCGCTGCGCGTAACATTGGTATTGGTAAAAGTAACGGATGACCGGTTCTTCAAAGCCTGGTCAAGCACAATAATATTGTAATTGGCAAGCGGCTCTGTTTGTGTTCTTATAATTTCACCATTGGGTTTTTGCAGTTCAGCATACATGGGGGCAGCCACTGCGTTAAAGATGCCTATACCTAAATTTCCTTTTGTTCTGCCTGAGAATTTTGTGGCATTATACAATTGTGTGGCTGATGGGTTTTTAAGAATGGTATAACCGCTGTCCGATGCAAGTTGTAACACATCATAATAGTGGGTGGGCACACCACCAACTCTTCGCGAGTAAAAGATGCCTGCCTTATTAAATAATTCAGTGCCTTCTGTAAAAAAGGGCCTGTTCTCGGCATATTGCTGTTCAAAAGGGCTAAGGTTTAAAATTACATTATCGCTTTGCACATCACCAAAATCCGGTATCAAAGTCATGTCCATGGTAAAACTTTCATTAACACCATATTTTACGTCCATACCACCGCTATGCAAAGCATTTCTTATGGTACCGTTATTGGTCGGTATATCCTGGTAGCCGGTAGATAAATATGGCAGCAACGATAAACGCAAAGGCGGATTAAGGTTTTGCAAGCCCGAAAGATCACCAAACTGGTTTACGAAGCCGGAAGTTTTAGGGTCAACCGGGTTCCAGTAAGACTGCTCATTCACTTTGCGTACAAACCGGGAAAAATTTATGCCCCAATCCTGTACATCTTTTTTTGCAAAGCGAATAGCAGAAAAAGGTATTTCCATTTCAACTATCCAGCCATCTGCGGTGATGGATGTCCGGCTGTCCCATACAGCATCCCAGCTATAATCAAAACCCGGGTTAGTAAAGCTATTTGTAGTGCTTAAGCCATCGCTTGAAGGGATATATGTCGCAGAAATGCGCACGTCGCTTTGTACGTTGGCAGAGGTAACAATGAATTGAAAGGCGTTTTGCTTATCCTTATACGTATCAAAGGCGACACCAAAATTATCCGCATCCTGGAACTTTTCATTATCCCTTTGGGTAAGCTGGCGCCTTATATCTTTTGGATCATCATACAGGTAAGCCCCAACATAAATTGCTTCATCTGTATAAACAACTTTAACATCGCTTCGCTTGGAAGAAGGCTTGCCAAAATCAGGGGAATTAATAATAAAATCTATAGCTGAAGGAACATTTTGCCAGGCTGCATCATCCAGCTTGCCATCAAGTTTAGGGGGCTGCAATACTTTAACCGCCATAAGCTTTTTAGGCTGCGCAACTAAACAATAAGATATAAGAATAAGTAAAACAGCGGTTAGTACTCTCAGGGGCATGTGCATGGTTAGTTTGGCTAAGCAAAAATACTATTATACCCATAGCGCGGCCTCAGAAATTGACAAGTGGTTATACAAGATTGCCAAATATTTGTATTGTTAAAGGATTTAACAGTTAGCCTGTTTTTATATAAAACTTCATAAATTTTTATTTTTAACCGACCCCGTCTTTTTCTCTTTGCGTCTTTGCGTGAAATCTTTTATCAAGGCCGCGAAGCTGCACTAAAAAAGTAAAGAATGTTAAAAAAATCATTCAACCATTAGTCTATCAAAACCTTTTATACATTTATATAGCAATAGCAATTTTCACCTAACCCTCCATACATGCCCCGCATCTTAAAAAAAATTCTTAAATATACCCTGTATTTTATACTCGGCTTTATTGCTTTTGTTTTGCTTTATCTTTTTTCTGCCTATTGTTTATCCAGGATCACGGTTGCAAGGGAAGCCAGTACAGCAAGCGATGTAGCTATTTATATTAAAACAAATGGCGTTCATACAGACCTTGTTGTTCCCGTTAAAAACCCGGAGGCTGACTGGAGTAAAGAAATAAAGTATTCAAACACTCACCTAAAAGACACGTCAGCAATTAAATATTTGGCCATGGGCTGGGGTGATAAAGGTTTTTATTTACAAACACCTACCTGGGCAGATTTGAAATTCAGTGTTGCATTCAGGGCGGCATTTGGTTTAAGCACAGCCGCCATTCACGCCACCTATTACGATACATTAGTGCAGGATTCTGCCTGCAAAAAGATCATGATCAGCAACAGCCAATATATAAGGCTTATAAACTATATAACGGGCAGTTTTCAGCATGATAAGGCAGGGCATGTTATGAGAATAATTACGAACGCGAACTACGGTGACGACGATGCCTTTTATGAAGCGAAGGGAAATTTCAACATGTTTCATACCTGCAATACCTGGGCAAATACAGGTTTAAAAAAATGTGGGCAAAAAGCCTGCTTGTGGACGCCATTTGATACAGGTATATTTCTTAAATACCAATAAAACAAAACTTATAATATGACACAAAAACCATCCGCCGCATTTGTTGGTGCATCATGGATAGCGCTGGGAACAGGGGCTATCGGGTTTTTTATAGGGCTATGGCATGCCGCCATGCAACTAAACGAAAAAGGTTTTTATTTTACTGTATTGATGTTTGGCCTTTTTGCTGTGGTATCGTTACAAAAAAGTGTTAGGGACAGGCTGGAAGGGTTGCCTGTAACAGACCTGTATTATGGCATTTGCTGGTTTGCCACTATTTTATCAATTGTGCTATTAACCATTGGTTTGTGGAACGCCACTATATTACCGAGTGAAAAGGGTTTTTACGCTTTTGCGTTTTTGCTGGCCCTGTTTGGGGCTGTTACCGTGCAAAAGAATATACGGGATAGTTTGAATGCAGAGAAGAGGAATTAGGAATTGAATTGCTACCTTTCAAAGGGGATATAAGCTATATTGTAATTAATCAGAATAAAGGGCCGCCCTCTTTAAACCGTTACTAGCAAAGCAACTATTAACAGACACAAAGTGAAGAACTCAATTGAACATGAAGCAGCAGAACCCAATGACTTATATTGAATTTTTTGAAGCTTATAACAATGGGCAAAGACATTTTTTAGATTTAGACTTTGAGTACGTAGAAGGATTCTCTAATAAGGATTTTTCAAACATCATTTTTGAAAATTGTTTTCTTTATGTCGATTTCAAAAATAGCAACTTAACGAATGCCCAATTTATTGGTTGCAATATAAAGGAGATTGACCTAAGTGAAACCAATCTAACAAATGCATTAATAAAAAATTGCCTTATTGAATCTGCAGGGTTCAAAGGCGCGATTGTAACAAATTTTAAATTTATCGACAATTATGGTTATGGTGCAACTGTAGGACAAAAGTGGTTTGATGAAAATCTAACTAGTACAGGGACAAATGAATAGCTGGGTATATGCAGCTATTGCTGCGAAAGCAAAATAAATAACAACATAAACCTTAAGCTGCAAATAGACTAAAAAAAGTGCCAATAAGCTATTTCATATCCCGTTGCCCTTTCGCCCTAATTCATCTTCTTCTTTAAGCTGCTCACCTGTTCCTGCAGGTTATTTACAAGCCCGGCAAGCTGGTTTACATCCCAGCGTTGCTGCGTATTGGCTTTGGTGATGATCATTTGCGCTTTCCATAATTCCATCACATCCTCTGCACTTACATTATAAGGTTCATAAACAGGGTTATCACTTACAAGGGTAAGCTTATTTTTCAGGCGGTTATTCTTCATCACCCGTTTATAAACAATGCCTTCCCCTTTAGAAACCACTATATATGTATTATTAGCCTTTATATCTTCAAGACCACCCACCTTTTCGCCTACAATTACGCTGCCGCTTGGGGTAGGCAGCATGCTGTCGCCAACAATTTCAAATGCCCGGTACTGGCCGGGAGCCAGCATCGGCAGGGTAAACGTATTCAATTCATCAAGAAATTCGGGGTCAGCATAGCCTGCAAGATAGCCCGCTGCTGCTTTTACCGGCACAAACTGTATATCCTGTGCAGGAGCAGACATTTTCATCTGGCGGCGCTTATCAAGATAAGAACCACTGTTTTTTGTTGATGATAAGTCCTTAAGCAATAGCTCATCAAGGCTTAATTTAAATATGCTGCACATGTTCTCCAGCACATCTAAGCGGGGCTCCGCCCTCTCTTCTTCATAAGCGCCAATGAGGGAGCGTTTTATTTTAAGTTTGGTAGCAAATTCTTCCTGCGTCCACCCACGCAGCTTGCGCAAATAGCGCAGATTTTTTCCTGCAAAACTCATAAACTAACTGATTTAGTATGCAAAATACTAATTTTTTTAGTTCAACCAAATTTTTTATGCACATTTTTAAAATAAATTTTTTAATGCGACGGATTACCAATAAGTAAATTTGTATAAATGAGTACTTCGATAAATAAATATGACTCGATAGAAGCATTGATAAATGAGGAAGGGCTGCGGATTGAAAAAGTAGATATTCACCCGGAGTTAGATATAATGCTGGTAATACTGAATACAAAGGCAGTATTGCATCAACGTTTATCATCTTATGAAGGGCTTAAAATGGGTAACAAAGAAGCACTGCTGCAATATGAATTAATTGGCAAAGGTACGGGCATACACTGGCCTTCACTTGATGAAGATTTAAGTTTGAAAGGCTTTTTGAGAGATGAATTGAGAAAGATTACGGTAAACAAGGATGTCGTTGCTGCGTAAGAATATTTTGTGTCGGCTAAAACCTGGTAACAATTAAAATTTATTCCCCACTCTAAGGGGCGGAGCAATTCATTGAGATTTTTTTCCTATTAAACTCATCACATTCATTTTGTAATTATTGCCTACCGGTATGGTTGCCTTATCAATTTCTATACTATTTCCATAGATGCTTTTAATATGCGCAATGGCGATGATGTAAGATTTGTGGACACGCATAAACTGCTTTGAAGGAAGAGCCTTTTCAATATCGTTCATGGTTTGATGCGTTACAAGATTATATTGCGATGTATGAATTTTAAGATAATCCTTCATACTCTGTATATAAATAATTTCAGAAAAATTCACTTTAAAAAATTTGCCGCCCGACTTTATAAAAATGTGATCATTAAATAAATTTTCTTCGTCTTTTACAACCTGCTCAAACAACCGGCCATCCATTATCTTATTCACTGTTTTGTAAAACCGCTCGAACGATATAGGCTTCAGCAAATAATCTATTACATTTAATTCATAGCTCTCCAAAGCATATTCCGCATAAGCAGTCGTCAGTACAACTAATGGCGGATCGGGCAATGCCCTCAGAAAATTTAAACCCGTCATTCCCGGTAATTGAATATCAAGAAAGATCAGGTCAACCTCGCGGGTATTTAAAACATTCCCTGCTTCCATTGCATTATTACAAATAGCTACCAGTTCAAAGGTGTCAATTTTTGCCAGGTGGGCTTGTATAACATTCTGTGCAAGTACTTCGTCCTCAACTATAATACATTTTATCACTGCAGGTCGAGTTTTATTAATAATGCAACGGTAAAAACATTATTACTGAAAATTACATCAAGTGTATGAGAATCCGGGTATAAAATTTCCAGCCGCTCCCTTGCATTTTTAATACCAATAGCGCTTATCTTCCTGTCCTGCTTTTCGGTTTGAATAATATTAAGCGCATAAGAATCGGGATATAATATTTCCAACAAACCCTTGCTGCCGGTAATTGGCCGCCCGTTTAATCTTTTTGCCTGGGTCTCCAGGTCTATATCAGTGTTATTCACAACGGTTACAGCCAGTTCATCTCCCTTCACCTTTATGGTTATATAAATGAAAGGCTGAGCAAAGGAATCGCTTAGCGCATGTTTAAAAGCATTTTCAATGAAGGAAATAAACAAAAAAGGCTCTACCATTACACCGTCCGTATCGCCTTCAACAGAAAACCTTATGTCTGCATTAAACCGTACTTTTTCAATTTCAATATAATTCTCAATAAATTCTATTTCCTTACTAAGGGGTACCTTTTGTTCATCGCTTGCATAAATTAAATACCGCATTATATCGGCCAATTTTATAATTACCTCCGGCGTTTTTTCTGATTTCTGAAGGCTAAGTGAATAAACGCTATTTAGGGTATTAAACAGGAAATGCGGTTTAACCTGTGTACGCAAATATTTCAGGCGCAGTATGGTGGTTTCTCTTTTAAGATCTTCCATCATAAGTTTATTATCCAGGCTTTTTTTCAAAAAAGCTATACCTATAGCAAATGTCATATTTACCAGTACCCACAAGCTTTCCCGGATTATTGCCGTGGGTGAAGGATAAAAATAGCCATGCTGCATTGGAGACAGGTCGTCTCTCGCAATTAATGAATAAATGCCCGTTAAAACAGTTAATACTACTATATAAATTGCTGCGCTTATTAAAACAAAGAAAATATACCGTTGCCTAAAAAGAAGCACGGGTACCACTACCGCCGAATAAAACCAATAAGCAGGTAAAACCAATAAGCTAAAAAGGATCAATGACGGCAATATGAGTATGCCGCTGTTATAAAAAACAGCAAGCCAATTTGCCGAAGGGTATAATAATACAACAAAAAACCAGCAGGCTATTTCAATTTTTCGGGTGGGGGTTATTCTACGGTCATTATCAAATTCCATTTTTATAAATTTAAGGTTGCTCTAAACTATAACCGGTTTGCGAAACGCCTAAATGATTTCGACAAACGAAACTGCATTAACGATGAAGTTGCAAAATCGCCCGCTAATTATAAAAATATTTTTGAAAGAAAGGTAAGCCCGGAATTTTAATCATTTGTATGCCGCATGCCTTCCGCAACACGGAAAATATGTAAGATGTATGGGAACAAAGCATTCATTGTTTCTTCTGCACCGCGGGTTGACCCCGGCAGGGTGAGCACTAAAGTATTTTTTATAAAACCGGCTACCCCGCGCGAAAGCATGGCATAAGGTGTTCTTTCCTGGCCATAGTTTCGGGCTGCCTCCATAATGCCGGGTATTTCCCGGTCAAACATTGGCTCTACCGCTTCGGGTGTAACATCTCTTGGTGACAAACCTGTGCCACCTGTAAATACCAACAGGTTATAGCCATCATCACTTAATTGCTTTGCTATAGTTTGTATTTCGGTAAATTCATCCGGGATAACAGTGTAAAAGGAAGTTTCTAATTGTTGTTTTTTTAATATTGACATTACTGCTTTACCTGCAATATCCTGCTTTTCACCAGCGGATACGCTGTCTGAACAAACCACTACAGCACAACGCAGGTTATCCATGCCGCCGCTATCAAAATCAGATTTACCGCCTTTCTTACCTTCCAGTTTTATGGTTGATATTTCTATTCCTTTATCAATAGGTTTAAGCATATCATATATGGTCAATGCAGTTATTGCGGCACCGTGCATTGCTTCCACTTCAACACCGGTGCGGTAAATAGTATGCACTTCAACAGATATATTAATAGCCAGCCCATCAATACTGTGCTTTATCGCCGCATATTCAACAGGCAAGGGATGGCAATCAGGAATTACATCGCTTGTTTTTTTAATAGCAAGCAAACCCGCAGCGCGTGAAAACTCAAATACATCCCCTTTGGGCACCGTTTTGTTATTAACCGCATCAATGGTTTCCTGTTTCGACACTTTTAAAACCGCTGTGGCTATTGCTTTACGAAGGCTGCTTACTTTATGCGTTATGTCAACCATTATTATTTATTTTCTTTCCATTTATAAGTTTCATCTTCCAGTATTTCTTTACCCCATACAGGCAATTCCGCTTTTATTCTCTCCACTGTTTCTTCGCATGCATCTATCGCCACTTTGCGGTGTGCGGACGAAGTAAATACAAATAAACAGATTTCCCCTGCTGCCACTGTACCGATGCTGTGATATACATGCATACAGGTAAGGGGGTATTTTTGAAAGATGGCTTCTCTTATCTGCTGCATTTTTTGCAAAGCCATCTCTTCATACGAGGTATATTCAATTGCTGAAACTTTTTTGCTATCAATAATATCGCTCCGCACCTGCCCAAGAAAGATACTGTGGGCGCCAATGCCGGTTTTATCACTGTGCTTTTGAATGCTTTCAGCAATAAACGATGCTGCAATACTGCCCTTTACAAAAATATTTTTAGGCCTTTTGTCATCCATAATATCAAATGCTTTTCTATAATAGAGAATGCAAAGTTTGCATAATTCCAGTTAGTTTAAAAGACTATTTAAAACTTTGTTCTTTATTGCCCGGCTAAAGCCGGCATCAGAGTGATGTTATTTTTTATTTAACCCCATGCTGAAGCATGGGGCAATTCATAAAACTGCTTTAATCTGGCATCTCCTCGTAAAATTGATGCATCACGTACCATGCTTTCTTTTTCAATCCTTTATCGCTTAACAATCCCTTTCTGTTCCATCCCTGCTGATAAACAGGTTGCAGCCTGGTTTCTGAACGAAAATCTGCTAATATCCACGGGCACGTTCCCCGCAAAAAAGGGATATTTTTAAACATGGCAATCTGATCTTTATAAACCTGTGCTTCTCTTTCTTCAGCCCAATAACCGTTGCTGTCTGCGCTTCCATGATTGCCATAAAGCGACTCAGCGCCAAATTCTGACATGATCAACGGCTTGTTATAGCTGCTATTCCAAACCATTTCTTCCGGCTTCGCGCTCCAGGGTACATACCATCCGAGGTATTCATTCACACCAATCACATCCAGCACAATACATAAAGAATCATCAATGGTAGCTGTGTTATCTTTAATATGAGCATCGTTAATGGCAGAAGTGATAAGCCTTGTACTGTCAATGCTGCGTACATATTCTGCCATCGCGGTAATAGTCCTGTTGCGGTAAACAGAAGGTGAGGTTTCGTTAGACATGCTCCACAATATAATAGAACAACGGTTCTTATCGCGTGTGATCATTTCTTTAAGCATAGTATCCGCCTTATTAAGAATGGCAGGATTACTGAACTGTATGTTTTGCCAAAGTGGTACCTCTTCCCAAAGCATGATGCCTAATTTGTCGGCAACGCGTACTATGTGTTCGTTATGAGAATAATGGGTGAGCCGAACAAAATTACAGCCCAGCTCTTTTGCCCAATGCAGCAACATTTCCGCATCTGCTTCACTCCATGCCCTGCGTGCCTCCTGAGGCACTTCTTCATGTATATTTATGCCTTTTAAAAATACGGATTTGCCGTTCAATAATATTTCGGTGCCTTTTACTTCAATATTTCTAAACCCTATCAAGTCATGAACGGTATCTGTTGATAAGGTAATAATAACATCATATAGTTTAGGGTTACCGGGTGACCATAAAACAGGTGACGATGGTATGTGTATCCACGCTTTGCCATTGGCATCTGTAACTGCAGCATAGCTTACATGCAGCTCAGGTATCTTTATTAAGATCGGCTGGCTTGTATTGCCACTACCGTTAAGCTGCACCCAACCGGCAATGATATCTGATTTGTTCTTTGCAAGCTGTATGTTGTAATCCTGTATATAGCTTTCAGGTGTTTCTATAATGGATACATCCCGTGTGATGCCGCCATAGTTCCACCAATCAAAATTCATTGCGGGTATATTATCCGGTTTTCTTTGATTATTCACCCTTATGATAACTGAATTGGTATCTCTTAATTTACCGGTTACCTCAAACTGGAAAGGCGTAAACCCTCCCTCATGGCTCCCCACCAATTGGTTATTAAAATAAACATCGCATTGGTAGTTAACTGCACCAAAATATATAAACACCCTTTTGCCGGGTTTGGGTTTAAGGGTAAATGTTTTTTTATACCAAACAGTACTCTCGTAATATTTAAGTTCCGGCTTTTGCGAGTTCCAGTCGCCCGGTACTTTTAAGGTAACTGCATCTGTAAAGGCGTACTCATAAAAATCACTCTTCCCGGTTGGTCTCTGGTCTTTCCAAACAGGTTTCCAGTTGCCGGCACCCGCATTGAAGGGATCAATAATAACCTGCCACTGCCCGTTAAGGCTTATAGTATGCCGCGCATAAACATTTTGCAATGTTTGTGCACATAGCATGGAATACAAACCTATAATAAAGCAAAAAGCAATGAGCGTAACCTTTTTCATGCAGTATTGGTGTTACGGGGAATAAAACTATTTATAAAAGTAAGCAGAAGGAAGTAAAATATAAGCCGCTAATAAAATAAGGTATTCTTTTTGGAGTTATATAAGCATGAACATTAAAGCAGTAAAAATCCCTAAGGCAAGACGCGTATTTAAACCGGAGATACTGATACTTTATTATGCCCTGCGGGATAAGCGTACTCCTTTTTATGCGAAGCTGCCCGCAATACTTTCATTATTGTACCTGCTTAGCCCAATAGACCTTATCCCCGATGTCATTCCTGTTGCCGGTTACCTTGACGACCTGGTTATTGTTCCGTTATTGTTACAGGTTTCAGTTTGGCTGCTGCCACCACTGGTAAAAGCCGACAGTATGATAAATGCCGCGAAGCATGCCCGCAAGCTTAAAATAATAGCAGCAGTTATTGCCGGTATTATGATCTTATTGCTTGTTTGGGTATTTTTAGCAGTAAAGCACTTGTTTAGCTGAGAGAAGTAATGGAATGGAATTTATTTTTAGATGAAATTTTGGTGAGACCTTTCAGCACCCTATTTTTGCACCCCGCCTGGGGGAATTAATTCAGTTGGCTAGAGCGTCCCGATAAGCATTCGGGAAAGCAACTGGTACAGGTTCAGTTTTATAATGGGGGATTAGCTCAATTGGCTAGAGCGTCCCGATAAGGATTCGGGAAAGCAACTGGTACAGGTTCAGTTTTATAATGGGGGATTAGCTCAGTTGGCTAGAGCGTCCCGATAAGCATTCGGGAAGGCAACTGGTACAGGTTCAGTTTTATAATGGGGGATTAGCTCAGTTGGCTAGAGCGTCCCGATAAGCATTCGGGAAGGCAACTGGTACAGGTTCAGTTTTATAATGGGGGATTAGCTCAGTTGGCTAGAGCGTCCCGATAAGCATTCGGGAAGGCAACTGGTACAGGTTCAGTTTTATAATGGGGGATTAGCTCAGTTGGCTAGAGCGTCCCGATAAGCATTCGGGAAGGCAACTGGTACAGGTTCAGTTTTATAATGGGGGATTAGCTCAGTTGGCTAGAGCGCTTGCATGGCATGCAAGAGGCCACCGGTTCGAATCCGGTATTCTCCACTAAGCTCACAAAGTGAGCTTTTTAGGATGTTCTATGTTTACATAATATATTCTTCTGCATTAGATCAACACTACATTGGTCAAACATCAAATTTGATAGACAGGCTTTATCGGCACAAAAATTCAGGTTCAAAATCAACTAAAAAAGCGAATGACTGGGAACTAAAATATACGGAAGTGTTTACAAACCGGCTTGAGGCTCTCAATCGAGAACAGGAAATAAAGAAGAAGAAAAGCAGAAAATATATCGAGGCATTACTCAGAAAAGTATAGAGCGTCCCGCAAGTATTTGCGGGAAGGCCACCGGTTCGAATCCGGTATTCTCCACTAAGCTCATTATATGAGCTTTTTTTATTTTAAACTTGTCCATATTTTACGTTTAGCTGCAAATCTCAAAAACCGCGCACACATTATTATTAAACATCATCTATTCTATTCATTCATTTTGGTATTGCATTTGCTGCATTAGTTAAAACTCTTCTTGTATATCTAAAAAATAAATATGATGTTTAATATCTCTTAATACTAAATTGCAAGGTATTTCCCTATTTTCGCCACCTCATTGAAGTGTAGAATTGACACTAACCAACAGGCCAATGAAAAAAAGAACCTCCAAATGAAAGCTATTATTCCTGTAGCAGGCGCCGGGGCAAAGTTAAGGCCGCATACTTATACCCAGCCCAAAGCATTAATTCCCATTGCAGGTAAAACTATTCTCAGTTTTATTGTTGACCAGTTACACAGTGCCGGCATTTCTGAATTTATTTTTATTGTAGGCTATCTCGGCGAAAAAATACAGGAGTATGTAAAACAAACCTACCCGCACCTTACCTGCCATTTTGTTAATCAAACAGAGCGGCAGGGAACAGGCCATGCCATTGAACTAACAAAAAATATTGTTGGAGAAGATGAAGTATTTGTTGTTTTGGGCGATACCATTTGCGAATATGATGTACTTGAAGTGATTGACAGCCCTTACAGCATGCTGGGTATAAAAAAAGTGGACGACCCCAGGAATTTTGGCGTAGCCGTAATTGACAGTGAAGGCTTTATTGAGCACCTGGTTGAAAAGCCTTCCATCCCCAAAAGCAATATGGCATTGGTAGGCCTGTATAAAATAAAAGAAACCAATTTTTTATACGAATGCCTGCATCATTTATTTGCGCAAAATATTAAAAGCCACGGAGAATACAACCTTACAGACGCGCTCGACTGTATGATAAAACGTGGTGCCAAATTCAAATCGTTCAGGGTAAAACACTGGTACGATTGCGGTAAAAAAGAAACTTTACTTGAGAGCAATGCTACGCTTTTAAAAAAGATAGGCGGCGAGATACATCCCAGCCTTCAATCAGAAAATTCTATTATTGTTCCGCCTGTTAGTATTGGCGCAGGGTGCACATTAAAGAATGCAATAATTGGCCCGCATGTGGCAATTGGCGCCAATACAAATATTCAATATTCTATAGTGCGCGACAGCATTATAGGCAGCTATACCAACTTGTTTGAAGTGGTTATTGATAATTCGCTTATCGGCAGTGACGCCAGCGTAAAGGGCCTTAGCCGCAGTTTAAATATTGGTGATAATACAGAGATTGATTTTGGATAGGATAAATTATGTATCTATTTTAAATACATTTTAACGGGTCAAGCAACTCGTTATAAATATTCTCTCCTTTTATTCCTATCGTTCATAATTTCACGGTATCTCTCCCGCTATGAACCATGAACTATTAACCATGAACATAACTTCTTCAAACCGCACCACACAACTTTTTAATATACAGTATCCCATCATTCAGGCAGGCATGGTGTGGGCAAGCGGTTGGCGGCTTGCCAGCGCGGTAAGCAATGCCGGCGCACTTGGTTTAATTGGCAGCGGCAGCATGTACCCCGATGTGTTGCGCCATCATATTCAAAAATGCAGGGCAGCTACAAATAAGCCTTTTGGCGTGAATATTCCATTAATGTATGCTGACGTGGAAAAGCACATGCAGGTGATTATTGAAGAAGAGGTAAAGGTTGTTTTTACTTCTGCAGGCAATCCTAAAGCATTCACCCCTTTACTTAAAGAAAAAGGCATAACTGTTGTGCATGTGGTAAGCAGCAGCAGGTTTGCAAAGAAGGCGGAAGAAGCGGGCTGCGATGCGGTGGTTGCAGAAGGCTTTGAAGCAGGCGGCCATAACGGAAGGGAAGAAACCACCACGCTGGTTTTGGTTCCGGCAGTATGCGAAGCGGTAAAAATCCCTGTTATTGCGGCGGGTGGTATTGCTACTGGCAGGCAAATGCTGGCAACTATGGTATTGGGCGCGGAAGGCGTGCAAATGGGCAGCCGCTTTGTATGCAGTGAAGAAGCATCATCCCATCATAATTTTAAAGAAGCGGTAGTGCACTCGGTTGAGGGCGATACCATGTTAAGCATGAAAAAAATAATGCCTGTACGGTTGTTAAAAAATAATTTTTTTGAAGAAATAAAAGCAGCGGAAATGCGTGGCGCCACAGAAGAAGAATTAAAACAATTGCTGGGAAGGGGCAGGGCTAAAAAAGGCATGTTCGAAGGGGAACTTGGAGAAGGTGAATTGGAAATTGGCCAATCAGCCTATTTAATAAAAAATATACAGCCGGCAGCCACAATTGTAAGCGAGGTATGGAATGAATTTAAGGATGCTTTACAAAACCCTTTACCTAAAAAGTAAAAACATTATTTTACTTTTACTTTACTATGAAATACATCGGTTTAATAGTTGCATGGCTGCTTTTTGGTTTGCTGCACAGTTTACTTGCAGGCGGCAGGTTTAAACAATTAGTACACTCAAGGATGAAAAGCGGCTATCGTTTTTACCGCATCATTTATTCATTTTTTGCGACCATAAGTTTAATTGCGGTTTTATGGTATCATTTCTCTATCAACACTATTTTATTATGGAATAATTCTGTTGCAGAGAAAACTGCAGCCATTATTCTTTCCATTCCGGCTATTATTGTAATAGCAATTTCTATAAAAAAATATTTTCTTGATTTAAGCGGCATCAATGTTTTTATCAAAAGTTATCCGGTGCAAAACCAGCATCGGCACTTTTTTGATATAGCTTTTATACTCATCACCAAATTCCTTTACCAGTTTCCGTTCTTCAAAATATAC
>Ga0206915_1029_pt1 | contig 41447 bp, 30 predicted proteins | sample Alteio_BWOrgHeat_70_FD_152945 | JGI IMG/M metagenome (GOLD analysis project Ga0206915, IMG submission 152945) | Enriched cells from forest soil in Barre Woods Harvard Forest LTER site, Petersham, Massachusetts, United States -... | ecosystem: Environmental > Terrestrial > Soil > Temperate forest >...
CAGGCTGGCCAATGTTAAGATGATACACCTTAATACCTCTTTTTTTTGCTGCCTCAGCATAAGGCACCAGCTTGCGTATGGGGGATGGCGGCATCAATTGGCCGCGCTTACTTATTGATAAAGTTGACATAACACAAACGTACACTAAATTGATTTGATATACAACGCATCAGGGGCGAATGAAAATGGATATTTCATGCCTGTACACGCGATCTCCTTTCTATTTTCTTCCTTCCCCCGCAGGTGTAAAAGCGGACACTTCCTGTATCAAAACCGTACGGTTAAATAATAGATGCAAAGAATGTAAATAATTGACAATCAGCATTATAAACTTCTGGCATTTTATTGGAAACATATTTCTGTTCAGAAATATGGCTACTGAAAAGGGATAAACTATAAACTACATACTTTTTTCTATGCTTAAAAGTTATTTAAAAACCGCTTTCCGCTTTTTGGTGAAAAACAAAACTTACAGCTTCATCAACATTTTTGGCTTGGCTGTCGGCACGTTATGCTGCCTGTATATATTGCTGTATGTGCAGGATCAGTATAGTTACGATAAACAACATAAGGATGTAAGAGATATTTACCGCATAACTACATTATTAGATGTTTCAGGTGACAGGCACAACAACGCCTCTGCTTCGCCACCTATTGCACCTACACTAAAACATGATTTTGCAGAAGTTGAGCAATTTACCCGTGTGGTGCCTATGCTTGGTATTGGCAAAAGCCTGTTGAAATACAAGGACAAATCATTTTACGAAAAAGATGAGGTGTATGTTGATTCTACTTTTTTTGATGTGTTTAATTATCATTTTGACAACGGCAACCCGGCAAATGCACTACTGCAACCCTATTCTGTTGTATTGCTTAAGCCTGTTGCCGAAAAACTTTTTGGAAAAGACGACCCAACCGGCAAATTAATAACCATAGATAACGGTTACGGCACCTATGATTTTAAAGTAACGGCAGTTGTAGATGAAAGCCTTGGCAAATCGCACCTGCAGGCTGCGATGTTCATTACCATGAACAGCGGGGGCTTTGGTGAATACACTTTGAAAAATACCATGTGGGCAGGAAACAACTATGCTTACTCATATATAAAACTACGGCCGGATGCAAACGCAGCAGACTTTGAAAAAAAACTGCCTGCCTTTTTAATTAAATACGGGCAGGAGCAATTGAAACGGCTCGGAATAAAAAAAGTATTGCATCTGCAACCGGTAACTTCAATTCATACCACTCCCGGTTACGAAATTGAAGCCAGTAAAACAGTTAGTTCGTCATTCCTGTCAATTCTAATCATCATCGCCGTACTTATCCAGGTTATTGCCTGTATCAACTTTATGAATCTTTCAACGGCGCGTGCATCAAAAAGAGCGAAAGAAGTTGGTGTTAGAAAAGTAATTGGTGCAGAGCGCAAAGACCTTGTAAGGCAGTTTTTGGGTGAATCATTCTTGTTGTCATTAATAGGCGTGCTTATAGCGCTGCCCTTGTTAATAGTTGTGTTGCCCTATCTAAATCAAATCACGCATGCCGATATACAAACATCATTTTTGAAAGATTACCAGGTTTGGTTAATGCTGGCAGGGCTTGTAATTGTTACTGGTTTTGTTGCAGGCAGCTATCCTGCGTTTTATCTTTCGGCGTTCATGGCTATAAAAGTTATTAAAGGCAATTTTACCAGCCATGTTTCAGCGGCAGGTATCAGGCGGTCGTTGGTGGTGTTTCAGTTTGTATTATCTATCGTACTCATTACCGGCATCATTATTATATACAGCCAGTTGAATTATATAAAAAATAAAGACCTTGGATTTGATAAAAGCCAAAAACTTGTCTTCAGCTTTTATACCGGTGATGCTCAAAAACAAATGACTGCTCTTAGCACAGACCTGCAACGGTTGCCCGAAGTAAAGTTTGTTAGTATGTCTGATAATTATCTCAGCCAGTTTGTTCCACGCGATCATGGTGTGTATCCGGCAGGGGGCAGTATGCCAACGGCAATAGATGCGCAAAATATTCAAACAGATGAGTTTTTTGTAAAAGCAAATGGTATAAAGATCATTAGTGGCAGGGATTTCAGGCTTAACGATTCAGGCAAGGTGCTTATTAATGAAACACTTGCCAAACGGTTAGGATTAAATCCGCAAACAGCGATTGGCACAAGGCTATACACCCAATATTTACCCGACCCTGTAACTTTTGTTGAAGTAGCGGGGGTGATGAAAGACTTTAATTATAACTCATTGCATGGCGAAGTAAAGCCATTTATGTTTCAGTATGATAAAGATAAAGGCGACTTTGGTAATATGATCGTTTCTGTAAATACGACTAACTATAAAAACCTGTTAGGCAAGATGGAAGCTATATGGCAGAAACATCTTGCAGGGGTGCCTTTTGAATATGTTTTTTTGGATGATGAAGTACAAAAACAATATGAAACCGAAATAACGCTGGGCAACATCATCAACTCATTTACATTAATGGCTATCATTATTTCATGCCTCGGATTGTTTGGGCTTTCCGCCTTCAGTGCGGAGCAGCGCAGCAAGGAAATAGGCATACGCAAAGTATTGGGTGCAAGTGTAACGGGTATAACAGCATTGTTATCAAAAGATTTTATAAAATTAATAGTTGTAGCATTTGTTATTGCAACCCCAATTGCCTGGTGGGCAATGGATAAATGGCTGCAGGCATTTGCTTACAGGATACCCATAAGCTGGTGGATGTTCGCAGTGGCGGGAGTGTTGTCTGTTTTAATAGCATTGTTAACAGTAAGTTTCCAGGCTATTAGAGCGGCGGTAGCAAACCCGGTAAGGGCGCTGAAAGCGGAATGACAGCCCCTCACTCCCTCACCCCCTGCCCCTCTCCACGCAGTGGAGAGGGGAAATGCGAAGAACGATTTTTATTATGGGGAGAGATCAGGCATGAAAATAAGGCATAAATTGTTTGGATTATAAGGGTATAAAGGACTTATTAATATCTGGGTTAATCCTGAAAATCCTGATTATCTGCCCGTCCGACTGGTCATCCGGGCGGACGTTCAATCATTCGCTTAACTATCACAAAGTGATCCCTTTGGGACAAACTGAAAACCCCGCCCGGATGAACCGTTCGGACGGGTATAAACTACAAACTGGTTTTATATGTTTAAAATAAACTTGAAAATTGCATTACGCAACCTTGTTAAGAACAAGGTATCGTCTTTTGTAAATATTGGTGGCCTTGCCGCCGGTATGGCCGTTGCTATACTTATTGGTTTATGGATTTATGATGAAGTTTCATTTAACAGTTACCATCAAAACTACAAAAGCATTGGGCAAATAATGCTTCAAACTGATGGTGAAAACGGCAAATCTCAAGGCGGATCGCTTCAATACCCTTTGTCAAGCGAGTTAAAAACCAACTATAAAAATAATTTTAAATACCTGGTGACTGCATCATGGGTGCAGGATTATGTGCTGTCTGCCGGTGACAAAAAAATATCAGGTATTGGTCAGTATATGGAACAGGAAGCGCCAGCCATGTTAACGCTTAAAATGTTATATGGCAACTGGAACGGGTTGAAGGATCTTTACTCCATCATGCTTTCATCCTCGCTTTCAACAGCGCTTTTTGGCAATGCAGACCCTATAAATAAAACGGTTAAAATAAACAACAAATATGATGTAAAGGTAACCGGCGTGTATGAAGATCTGCCGCTGAATACATCATTTCATAATATTCAATTTTTCTCTCCATTTGACTTATGGGTTATTCAAAACGACTGGATAAAAAAGAGGGCAGTTGATGACTGGACCAACCACTTTTTGAGGATATACGCACAAACTAAACCCGGTGACGATTTTAGCAAAGTTTCGCATGCCATAAGAAATGCCGAAATGAAAAACCTGGCAAACTTTAAAGAAGAGGCCTCACACAACCCGCAGATATTAATACGGCCGATGAGCGAATGGCATTTGCATCCCGTTGAGCGGGGCAAGGTATCCTCTGCTCCTTTAAATATGGTTTGGCTTGTGGGTGCTACCGGCTTGTTTGTATTGATCCTGGCCTGTATTAATTTCATGAATTTAAGTACTGCCCGCAGCGAAAAACGTGCAAAGGAGGTTGGCATACGTAAAGCGGTAGGCTCCATGCGCAGGCAGTTAATTTACCAGTTTTTCAGTGAATCGTTTTTAGTAGTGATATTGGCGTTTGTTATAGCGCTTTTAGTGGTGTCTGTTTCGTTGCCATGGTTTAATAACCTTGCTGCAAAGCAAATGGCGCTGCCTTTAGCCAACGGTTCGTTTTGGGCTGTAAGCCTCGCCTTTATTTTTATTACAGGTTTGCTGGCAGGCAGCTACCCGGCATTTTATTTATCATCCTTTAAACCGGTTAAAGTTTTAAAGGGCACATTTCGTGTTGGACGTTTGGCATCGTTACCGCGCAAGGTGCTGGTAGTAACACAGTTTACTGTTTCGGCCGTGCTTATTATATGCACCATTATTGTTTACAGGCAAGTGCAGTTTAGTAAAAGCCGCGATATGGGTTATAGTGCTGCAGGGCTTATATCGCTTGAAATGAAATCAGATGACTTTTATGGCAAAGACGATATACTGCGAAATGAATTGAAAAAAACGGGCGTAGTTGATGAAATGAGTGAATCAATGGGCAAGGTTACCGAGTTATCGTCAAACAACGGCGGCTTTAACTGGAAAGGCAAAGACCCAAAGGCAGATCCCAATTTTGGAACGCTTGCCATTAGCCCGGAATACGGCAAAACTGTTGGCTGGCAATTTATAACAGGCCGCGATTTTTTGCCGAATACGCCTGGCGACTCAACGGGGCTTGTAATAAATGAAACGGCTGCTAAATATATGGCATTGAAAAACCCTGTTGGCGAAGAAGTAACCTGGACATGGTGGCAGAACAATAACCAATTGCATTATAAAATATTGGGGGTAATAAAGGATATGGTGATGGAATCGCCATACAAAATAGTTGAACCAACAGTGTTTTATATAAAAGGCCACAATGGCGGCGTTAACTGGATAAACATAAAAATGAAGAAAAATGTAGCTGCTTCTGTAGCGCTTCCTAAAATAGAAGCGGTTTTCAAAAAGATTATTCCGTCTGCGCCGTTTGATTACAAGTTTATGGATGAGGAATATGCTGCCAAATTTGCCGCTGAAGAACGCACAGGTAAACTGTCGGGCTTTTTTACAACACTGGCCATTTTTATTAGCTGCCTCGGTTTGTTTGGCTTATCATCTTTTGTAGCTGAACAACGCCAAAAAGAAATTGGCATAAGAAAAGTATTGGGAGCATCAGTGTTTAACCTTTGGCGGTTGTTGTCAAAAGATTTTATGATACTGGTTGTTATTTCATTGCTTATCGCATCGCCGGCAGCCTATTATTTTATGCATAGCTGGCTGCAGAATTATGAATACCGTACAGAAATGTCGTGGTGGATATTTGCCGCAGCCGGTGGAGGGGCACTGGTAATTACTTTATTAACGGTAAGCTGGCAAAGTATTGCAGCAGCATTAATGAACCCGGTGAAGAGTTTGAAGACGGAGTAGCCCCCTTACCCTACCCTTTCCCCCCACAGGGGAAAGGCATGGAGGGTGATAATTTTTTATTGTAGGGAGATATCCGCGAGTGAAACAATTGGAAACGATGAATTGGAATGTAGAATGATGATACAAATGCTGATGTCAACAACTACAAACTGAAAACCCCGCCCGGATGAACCGTTCGGACGGGTATAAACTACAAACTGGCTTTATATGTTTAAAAACAATCTAAAGATCGCGTGGCGCAATCTTATTAAAGACCGCAAATTTACCTTATTAAATGTGCTTGGGCTGTCTGCTGGGCTGGCCTGTACTTTTCTTATTTATTTATGGGTAGCTGATGAATTAAGTGTTGACAAATTTTTTGCCGGCAACGGCCAGGTATATCAACTGATGGAACACCGTAAAACCGACGGCGTGGTTTCAGTATCTGATGAATCATCGGGCATTGTTAGCAAAACGGTGGTAAACCAGGCGCCTGAAATTGAGTATGCATCGCCGCTTGCGCCACCTCAATGGTTTCAAAAATTCACGCTTTCGGTAAACGACAGGAACATTAAATCTGTTGGGCAATATGCCGGGAAAGATTATTTTAATATTTTTTCTTTTAAGATTGTGGATGGTGATGCAAACAAAGTGCTTGCCGATAAAAATTCAATTGTTATATCTGATGAGCTTGCCCAAAAACTTTTTGGCACTACACAAAACCTTTTAGGCAAGGCCGTCCGCTTTCAGCATGAAAGAGATTTTTATGTTTCAGGCGTTTTTGAAAAGATGCCCTATAACTCTTCCCAGCAATTTGATTTTGTATTGTCATTCGACTATTACAAGGATATACAGCCCTGGGTAGTTTCCTGGAACAACACAGGCCCTCACAATTTTGTAAAACTGAAAAAGGGCACTGATATAAATGTATTCAACAAAAAAATTGCCGGGGTTATCGCCGCGAATACCCAGGATACTACACGAAGCCTTTTTGCGGCTAAGTTCTCAGATAATTATTTACTTAACACCTTTGACCATGGTGCACAAAGCGGGAGTAAGATTGAGTATGTAAAACTCTTTTCACTTATCGCCATTTTTATATTAGCCATTGCCTGCATCAATTTTATGAACCTTTCAACAGCAAGGGCATCTAAAAGAATGAAGGAAGTTGGTATTAAAAAAGTGGTAGGGGCAGGAAGGCCGCAACTGATCTTTCAATTTCTGTCTGAATCTATCTTACTTACTTTATTTGCCATGATAATAGCTGTGGTTATTACATGGCTTTTACTTCCACAATTTAACGAGTTAACGGGCAAGCAAATAGCACTGCATTTTGATGCAAACATTTTATTGGCTATTTTGGCTATTACCTTTTGTACAGGCCTGCTTGCAGGCAGCTATCCCGCATTTTATTTATCAAAGTTTAACCCGCTGGCTATTTTAAAGGGTAAGTTAAGTTCTTCCGTTGCAGAATTGCTTTCACGTAAAGGGCTGGTAGTGCTTCAATTCACGCTTTCTACAGTACTCATCATCGCCGTATTGGTAATATACCGGCAAATACAATTTATACAATCGGTCAACCCGGGTTACAGTAAAGAAAATGTAATTCGGTTTGATGCGGAAGGTAAAATACTCGGCACTGAAGAAACTTTTATTTCACAACTAAAAAAATTGCCCGGGGTAGTTAATGCATCGTTTACTTTTAATAATATGATCGGGCGTAATTATGGCGACTACGGGATTGACTGGGTTGGTAAAGACCCCAATGCAAGTATTTATTTTGAAGGCTTTGGAGCAGGCCAAGACTTTATTGAAACAATGGGTATGCAAATGGTACAGGGAAGAAGTTTCTCGCGGAACTATGGCGACGAGGATTCAAAGATCATACTTAATGAAGCTGCTATAAAAACAATGCACCTGGAAGACCCTGTTGGCAAGAATATTAAGCTTGATGGTAAGCCAATGCAGGTAATAGGCGTGGTTAAAGACTTTCATTTTGAATCGTTGCACGAGATCGTAAAACCATCGTACATGGTTTTGGAGCATGAAAGTAATAACCCATGGTTTAAGATAATGGTGAGAATTAAAACAGGACATGAAAAAGAAACAATTTCGTCCATTCAAAATTTATATGAAAATTATAATCCCGGTTTCCCATTTACTTTTAGTTTCTTAGACCAGCTATATCAAAAGCAATACGAAACAGAAGCAAGGGTTTCTGTTTTGTCAAGGTATTTTGCAGGGCTTGCCATCATTATTTCGTGCCTCGGGCTTTTTGGGCTTGCCGCATTTACCGCGCAAAAAAGGCAAAAGGAAATTGGCATTAGAAAAGTAATTGGCGCTTCTGTAGGCAATATCACAGCTATGCTTAGTAAAGATTTTCTTAAGCTGGTATTACTGTCAATGTTAATTGCATTCCCGGTGTCGTGGTGGTTAATGAGCAGCTGGCTAAAGAGTTTTGCTTACCGTATAAATATTGGGTACGGCGTGTTTTTAATTGCCGCGGTTTTTATAACGGTCATTACTTTGGCAACCGTAAGTTTTCAATCAATTAAGGCTGCGCTGGCAAACCCAGTTAAAGCGATAAAAATGGAATAGAAGCCCCCGCCCCTAAAGGGGAGATGGAGGGCGCTGAGAATTTTTATTAAGGGCAATCAAGTTGTGAAATGCAAAATAATTGCAGTCAAAAAAATTGTATTTTTGAGAAAATGCAATAAATATGGGATTGGTTTATGCCGATGTTGAACTGATAAATGGTTACGACCTTGAGAATGCCCGCAGGCATATAATCGGGGATGAAGAAGTAAAAAGAATGCATGTAAATATGCTGGTTGATTCGGGATGCTTAATGTTGTGTATAAACGAAGCCATACAGGAGCAATTAGAATTTCCTGTAACAGAAAAAAGGAAAGCAGAAACGGCTGACGGCAGAATAGTTGAATGTGATGTTGTTAGCGGTGTTGAACTGCGTTTTAAAAACAGGGCTACCACCTGCCGTGCCATGGTACTACCCGGCAACAGCGAGCCTTTGTTGGGAGCGATACCCCTGGAAGACATGGATGTTCTTATTCATCCCCAGCGGCAGGAACTTATAGTAAATCCTGAGCATCCTTATTTTGCGCAAATGAAATTGAAATAAAAAAACCTGGCTAAAAATAGAACGCAGATTTTCAGGATAATCACGATATGAAAGGATTTGTATTATCGGCGCCAATCCTTAAAATCCTGATAATCTGCCCGTCCGACTGGTAATCCGGGCGGGCGTTCAATCATTCGCCTACCTCCCCAACTTCTTTTTTAAATTCTCATCCAATGCGTCTAAAAATTCTTCGGTGTATAGGTAGTCTGTGCCATGCTGTACATTTGGCTTAATGGTAATGGCGAGGTCTTTTGTCATCTTACCGCTTTCAACTGTTTCAACACATACCTGCTCTAAAGCCTGGCAAAAATTTATCAACTCCTGGTTGCCATCAAGCTTGCCGCGAAACTCAAGCCCTCTTGTCCATGCAAATATGGACGCAATCGGGTTGGTGGATGTTGGCCTGCCTTTTTGGTGCTCGCGGTAGTGGCGCGTAACCGTGCCATGTGCAGCTTCTGCCTCCATTACTTTACCATCGGGTGTAACAAGGGTGCTGGTCATTAAACCCAGGCTGCCAAAGCCTTGCGCAACCGTATCGCTTTGTACATCGCCATCGTAGTTTTTACATGCCCATACAAAATTGCCATTCCATTTAAGGGCGCTTGCAACCATATCATCAATCAGGCGGTGCTCGTAGGTAATACCTGCGGCATCAAACTGGGTTTTAAATTCGTTATTAAATATCTCTTCAAAAATATCTTTAAAACGGCCATCGTATTTTTTAAGAATGGTGTTCTTGGTTGAAAGGTATAAAGGCCATTTTTTTATCAATGCCTGGTTAAAGCATGCACGGGCAAAACCCTTTATGCTCTCATCAGTATTGTACATGGCAAGCGCAACGCCATCACCTTTAAAATTATATACTTCAAATTCCTGCTTTGTTCCGTCTTCTCCCTCAAACTTAATGGTCAGTTTTCCTTTGCCTTTTGTAACAAAATCAGTTGCGCGGTACTGGTCACCAAACGCGTGGCGGCCTATACAAATAGGGGCTGTCCAGTTGGGTACAAGGCGGGGCACATTATTGCAAACAATAGGCTCGCGAAAAACGGTGCCATCCAGTATATTGCGTATGGTGCCGTTAGGGCTTTTCCACATTTGTTTAAGGTTAAACTCTTTTACACGTGCTTCATCGGGTGTAATGGTAGCGCATTTAATACCTACGCCATACTGAAGAATGGCATTTGCGGCATCAATGGTTACCTGGTCGTTTGTTTGGTCGCGGTACTCAACGCCGAGGTCATAATATTTAATGTCAACATCTATATATGGGAGAATCAGTTTTTCTTTTATAAATTTCCAGATAATGCGTGTCATTTCATCACCGTCTAATTCCACAACGGGATTAGCAACTTTAATTTTTTCAGCCATGTTAAATTGGTTTTAATGTAAATTGGGTTACAAAAGTAGTGGTTTAGCAAATTTGACGAACATTATAAAACAATAGTTCTTTATTAATCGTAGATATAGCCATGAAAGCATGTATTGATAAAAAGTTTATTGTTATTCTGGGTATCTTAACACTACTATCTATTACTAATATTGCCTGTACGAAGGCAAATAACAATATTGCAGCCATGGCCACTGATACCACCGCTACTGATAACACTAATGATGATAAACTGCAGGGAAAGAGCCATTCCTTCCTGCAATTTAAAAAGGATACACTTAAGCCCAAACCACCAGCTGGCGACACACCCCGGTTATACCTTGCCTTAGGCGATTCCTACACCATAGGGCAGTCCGTGCCGCTGGATGAGAGTTTCCCGGCTCAAACCGTCGCAGTGCTTAAAAACGACGGTATAAACCTTGGTGAGCCACAATATATTGCCACTACCGGGTGGAGCACCATTGCCCTGCAAAATGCCATTGGGCAACAAAACCCCAAGGGGCCATACGAGGCAGTTACATTACTTATAGGCGTTAACGACCAATACCAGCACCTGCCTGTAACTGAGTACCCAACCCGGTTCTCGCAACTTTTACAAAAAGCTATTCAGCTTGCAGGCAACCGGATATCGAGGGTTTTTGTGCTTTCAATCCCCGATTACAGCGTAACGCCTTTTGGCGGCGGCGACACCACCATACGCAACCAAATAAATGAGTATAACGCCATAAATAAGCAAATAACGCTTGCCAATAATATAGCCTACATTGACATTACACCCATTAGCAGGCTGGCTGCGGAAGACCCTACGCTTACTGCAAACGATGGCCTGCACCCCTCCGGCAAACAGTATGCTTTATGGGTTGAGCAATTAGCGCCGGTGATGGAAAAAGCATTGAAATAGTCATTAAGTCATTGGGTCATTAAGTCATTGAGGAAGTTGACAGATGACCGATGACAGAGGGCTTAGCTGGTGAAATGAAATATTCAATATTCAATGCTTAACCCCCGCCCGTACCGTTCGGGCGGCCTCAATGTTCAAGAATAAAAACAACGTGGAAGTTTTCATTGAGTATTGAATATTGCTTATTGAGTGTTAAAATTCACACTTCGCAAATCGTACTTTCGTCTCTATATTTTAATTTTTTCACTTCATTTTTTTTGACCACTTTTACCCTGTGAAAAACATTATTATAACGGTTGATGGCTATTCTTCGTGTGGCAAAAGCACTTTGGCGCGCCAGCTTGCTAAAGAACTTAATTATGTATTTATTGACAGCGGCGCCATGTACCGCGCTATTACTTTATACTTTTTGCGTAACCATATTAACTGGACACACACTGCTTCTGTTACCAAGGCATTAAAAAATATTGAGCTTGAATTTATGCCTAACCAATACACAGGGGTAAGCGACATGTTTTTGAATGGAGAAAATGTAGAGGCTGTTATAAGGGATATGCTGGTTAGCGAAAATGTTAGCGAAGTATCCTCTATAAAAGAAGTGCGTGAATTTGCAGTGGCACAGCAGCAAAAGATGGGTGAAGAAAAGAGAATTGTGATGGATGGAAGGGATATTGGCACCACCGTTTTTCCCAAGGCGGAATTGAAGATATTTATGACCGCTAACAATAAGGTGCGCGTGGAAAGACGGTATAAAGAAATGTTTGAGAAGAACCCTGCTATTACTCTGGAAGAAGTGAAAAAAAACCTTGAATTGCGCGACTATATTGATACCAACCGCGAAATAAGCCCCCTGCGCAAAGCCGATGATGCGATAGTGTTAGACAATACCAACCTTACACAGGAACAGCAATTAAAAACAGCCCTGAAATGGGCTAAGGAAAAGATGAAATAGCCCGGCAAAAAAACAGCATGCTCTAAGCACTAAGCGTTTGCTTTAGAGGCTTGTGGCATGCAGCACATTGGGCACGGCTTCTTTAGCAGAATTAATAACCTTGCGGCATACCCGCTTTTAAAATCCATTGGTTATTTTACAAATTTAAGGTTGGTTATTTGCCCGTTTGTAGCTATTACAGTTACAACATAAACACCTTTTGAAAGGCTGCCCAGGGGTATGCTTATAAAGCTTTCGCCTTGCGGCAATGTGTAACTGCTATTATAATATTGCGTGCCGTCTATGCCGTTTATAACAATGCTGTAACTGCCACCTGCCACGTTAGCAATACGCAGATTAAGGCTGCTTGCAACAGGGTTGGGGTAAACAGTTATACCGGTAACCGTGCCAAATGGCCGCACAAGCCTAATAATGGGCGAATAGCTAAACCCACCATCTGCATCAACCATTTTTAGCCTGTAATATACCGGGTTGTTTTGCTTGCCCGACACGGCAGAAAAAGCAATATCCATATAATCATAATCATGTTTGCCGGCAGTGTTTGTTGCAGCAACAGCGCTTATATCTGTAAAATTGCTGGCATCAAGGCTGCGTTCTACATCAAAGCTGTTTATTTTTTCTTCGTTTGTTGTTTGCCATTGCAACAAGGCATCGTCGTCTTTTATTGTTCCGGCAAATGATAGCAAGTTAAGCGGCAGCGCGCCATTAAGCCCGGTTATAGTATATTTAGCTACACCAATATCCTGGGTAGCAAAATATACATTCACGCTGTCAGTATAAAAATTAAAGCTCATGTTTTCGCTTTGCAGGTACGCAATATTGGCCAGCGGCACACTAAGCCATTTGCCACCGCTTTTGGTGCGATAAAACAGCTCGCAGCCGGTTGAATCTCCGCTGTAGGCTGCAGCGACAACAGCACCGTTTACAAATGGCGAAAAGGCAACTTTTCTTATATCAAGGCCCGTAAGCACACCGTGCCATGTTAAGCCGCCATTGTTAGAAGCATAAATGCCTTTATTAGTAGCTATCATAAACTGGCTTCTGTTAAACGGGTTAACCTGCATGCACCATATTGCATCTGTGGCATCGCTCAGTCCTTCAAGCCCGGCCGTTTGTGGATGCCAGGTAGTACCGGCATCACTGGTTGAATATATAGTGGCGCCCTGGGCTATTAAAACTGAGTCAGGGCTACCGGCCGTAACATGTATGCCTGTTACCTGGTAGGATGAAGGAGTTGTTATTTGCGTGGATGCAAAAGCGCCGGGGTTGCTTAAATCAAGCTTGAACAACGTGCCGCTGCCGAAGTCAGAAAAAGCAGCCCAGTAAGTATATTTGCTGCCCTGCTCTTTTTCTATTGTTTCAAGCTCCGAAGCATAATCATCAGCAGGTATAGGCTGCATTGTTTTCCCGTAATCATCGCTAACTGCAAGTACCGATGTTGACCCAAAGTCATCGCCCGGTGTGTACACAAATACCCTGCCCTCAACGCTGCTGTCAGCTATAACCGAGTGTGCACGGCCATCTACCGTGTAAGGCGATTGAACAAGATAAGAAGTTGTTACGCCGGTTGCCAGGTTCTTTTCCATATATCCGTCCTGGCTGGCATAATACAAATGCTGCGATGCTTTATAGTTGCCGTAACTAACATTAGTCACCGTATAAAAAGGATTTTTAACCTGCTTAAGCGTTGCGCCACCATCACTTGAAAACTGTGGAAATCCTTCTGACACAATGAACACCTGGTTTTCGTCAAAAGGATTAATGCCAATATGCTCGCCATAATAATAATCAGTATCATTAACGTTAAAAACGGTGCTCTGCCAGTTACTGCCACCGTCGGTTGATTTAAGGTATTCGTTTTCTTCAAGCGCCCATATTGTTTGCGGGTTTGACGGGCTAAACGCTATATAATTAAAATTATTAAGTCCGTAATGCACGTTATGCAACGGCAGGTTTTGTGCCTTCTGCCAACTAGTGCCGCCGTCTGTAGAATGGTATAATGCTTCGTCTGCTGCTACAAGATCGGTGGCTGTGCCCATCCACACATCCTGTGCGTTTGCGGGGTTAAAGCCCATCGGGCCAAATACCCGGCCTTTAATTTTGGTAACCCAGGTAGTGCCCGAATCAGCCGACACCCATAGGCCGCCCTTAATATCTGTTGACCCCTCACCGAGGGTTAAATACAACTTCCCGCCATCAGCGGGGCTTATAAAGCAGTTATTTACCTGTATGTCAGTATTGTTGCCGCTGGCGTAAATTTCCTTCCAGTTAGTGCCGGCATCGGAAGTATAAAATACATTGGAAGAAGAATTAAAATCTACTGTAGAAAAGGTGTTCAAAAGCACAATACTGTCGCCAGCGCCGTACATGCTATAGGATAGGATGGTAGAGCCGCCCTCCCAGTTTGGTGGTGTAAATTTATGTATGACGGTATCGCCGGCTAAGTCAAACACGTACAAAGCGTTTAGCGTTGTATCTGCACTTTCTTTTATAACAAACGAGAGCGCTTTACCGCCGGGGGCTATTTTCAGTGACGAGAGATAAGACATGTCTGAAGGGAAAGAATATAAAATACTCCAGTTAGCACCATTATCATTTGAAACCATGATGTGGTTTACTTCAGTGATGGCATATACCCGGTTGGGTATTGCAGAATCGTAGGTAATATCCGAAAGCTTTCCATACTCCGGGGTGCCCTCAAAATGTACCTGGCTAAAAACCAGGGCATACGTACATAAAAGAGTTGCGGTTAAAGTAAATTTTTTCATGGCAGGCAGTCTTGTAAAGAGGATATGATAAATGGCTATGAATATAAGCCTTTAACGCGACCGAATCATTAAAATGTGGCAGAAAGCAAAAACGAAAAGGCAAACCGCCTGCGCAAGACAGATAATGCAATAGTGTTACACAACACCAACCTTACCCCCGGGCAGCATAAAAACAGCCCTAAAGTGGGCGAAGGAGAAGATGAAGGGATAGTGGGAAGAAGGCTATAAGCCTTATGCTATAAGCTATACGCTTTTGAACACCTGAGCTGGGTGTTTACGCCGACATTGTTTTTTCTCTAAGCCATTTAGGGTTTACTGTTTCGTGCGATCCTAAAGGATTCTTCTATTGCATAGGATTTGCTTTTACCTTCTTCATGTTCCCGCAGTCGGTTATAGAACATTTGTATTTCGCCGGATGTATAATCTATAGCATCAGGCATCCCTTCATGCAGCCAGTCATATATTTCCTGCAACCTTACATCACTGGCTTCATCAATCATTTTATGTAATTCTTCTCTAACCGACATTTCCATAACCCTTTTTTCAAATTTACATATCTTCCCTTTAAAATATTTATAAAACCCTGCTGAATTTCTTCTATCGGCCAATCAGTAAAATTCTTCAAAATCATCTGATTTTAAAACCACATCAAAGTTGAAAAAAATTCTTTTAATGCTTGCAGCATACAGCGTAAAGCTTACAGCGGCTTCCTCTACTCCCCCATCATCGCCCTTATTGTTTCGGCAATATCTTCTGCATTGGGTTTGCTAAAGTAATCGCCGTCGCTGCCGTAGGCCGGCCTGTGCTCTTTGGCGGTAATGGTGCGGGGGCTAACATCAAGCCACTGATAACCGCCCTGTTCTTCCATTACTTTGTTATACATAAAAGCAGCAGCGCCGCCGGGTACATCTTCATCCACAAAAACAATGCGGTTGGTTTTTTTAAGCGAGCTGAGTATAATGTGGTGTATATCAAATGGCAGTAAAGTTTGCACATCTATTATTTCGCAGCTTATGTTTTCTTCTTCAAGCCTTGTTACCGCATCTTGTATAATGCGCAGGATTGAGCCATAGGATACAATGGTAATATCGTTGCCTTCTTTTATTACCTCAGGTACGCCAAGCGGCACTGTAAAATCAAGCAGGTTATCAGGCAATTTTTCTTTCAGGCGGTAACCATTAAGGCATTCTATTACAATGGCAGGGTCGTTGCCACGCAGCAAAGTATTATACATGCCAACAGCCTGCACCATATTGCGGGGAACGCAAACATAAAAGCCCCGCAACGAGCTTAATATAAGGCCCATAGGTGAGCCGCTATGCCAAATACCTTCAAGCCGGTGGCCACGCGTACGCACAATCAATGGGCAGCTTTGCAAGCCCTTGGTGCGGTAATGTAAAGAAGCCACATCATCAGTAAGCGGTTGAAGGCCATAAATTAAATAATCCAGGTATTGAATTTCGGCAATAGGCCGTAACCCGCGTAGCGCAAGCCCAATGCCTTGCCCTATGATGGTTAGTTCGCGTATGCCGGTATCGAATATGCGGTCAATTCCATGTTTTTCCTGCAATCCCGCAAAACCCTGGTTTACATCGCCTATGCGGCCAAGGTCTTCACCAAAGGCAACCACCCTTGCATCGTGCGTAAACAGCTTATCAAAATACCTGTTCAATATTTCATAGCCGTTTACAGATGGCGCATCAAATGATGTAACGGGTTTTACCTCTTCTACTTTTAAAGCACTTTTCACTCCTTCATTGTACAATGTTGAATTGTATAAGGAGCGGTTGAGTTCTTTTAGTTCTTTATAATACTCTTTCAGTTCGGGTAACGACGGTGATGCTTTGGCTGCATCAATGGCAAGAGAAAGCGTACGCATAATATCCCTCCGCAAAGGCTCTCTGTTTAACTCCAGGCCTTGGGCAAGTTTTTTAAGTTTATTGAAAGCATCAATGTCGTTAACCATCGCCGAACGTATCAGCTCCGTGGTTTTTAAAGCCTGTTCTTTTATAGGAGTAATATAGTCGTGCCATGCCCTGGTACGGCTTTCTTTGGCATTCTCTTTAACCTCTTCTTCTATTTCAGTCAATTCTTCATTAGAGGCGATATGGTTTTCCAATATCCATTCACGCATCTTTTTTATACAATCCCAATCCCTTTCCCACTGTAGCCTTTCGGGGCTTTTATACCTTTCATGGCTTCCTGATGTAGAGTGGCCCTGCGGCTGTGTTATTTCATCTACATGAAAAACAGCGGGTACGTGTGTTTCCCTCACCTTTTGTATGCCCGCTTCAAACACTTCGCACATACCGGCATAATCCCAACCCTTAACGGTATAAATATCAATGCCATTGGTATCCGGTTTTTTTTGAAAGCCACGCAAGGCAGCAGAAACAGAACCCTTGGTTGTTTGCAGGTTACGGGGCACAGAAATGCCGTATCCATCATCCCAAACAAAAATAGCCAGTGGTATCTGCATTACGCCTGCCGCATTTACCGCCTCCCAAAAATGCCCCTCTGAGGTAGAGGCATCGCCAATGGTGCAAAAGCAAACTTCATCCCCGTTATGCGAAAGGTTGGTAAGGTCTTTCAATACATCTGATTGCCTGAATAATTTTGATGCAAGCGCCAAACCCACACTGCGCGGCATTTGGGCTGCGGTGGGCGCCATATCAGAGGCAGTGTTTTTTTGATCAGCAAGGTTTGCCCACTCGCCATTTTCCACGGTGTTGGGGCTTGCATAATGGCTGCTCATTTGCCTGCCGCTGCTAAACGGTTCATTTGCACTATCGGGGTCGGCATATAGCTGTGCAAAAAATTGTTGTGTATTGGCAAGCCCTGAAGCAAACATGAATGTTTGGTCGCGGTAATAACCGGAGCGCCAATCGCCTGGTTGAAAAAATTTGGCCATTGCTACCTGGGCAATTTCTTTGCCATCGCCAAAAATACCAAACTTTGCCTTACCTGTAAGCACTTCCCTGCGCCCCAATAAACTGGCTTCCCTGCTTTCCATGGCCACACGGTAGTCGCCAAGCACCGTTGACCGGAAATCTTCGTACGAAAGCATATCGTCTTCTTCCTGGATTGCTACAGATAAGTTTTCCATGTAACAAAAATATTATTTACAAACCGCAACTAAAAAAGTTTTCGGTTTCATATTCCAGGGTTATTATCAGTTATTAACACCGGCGAGTTTTTGGCCTTTTTGGCACGATTAAAAAATTTTAAGACTATTATCACCACAAAAAGCGTTTTAGTAAATGATAAATCAATAATTTTACCCACAAACATTAAGGCATGAAAAGAATTCTTATTTTGTTACCGGCCATTTTTGCGGTAGTTGTGTTGCGTGCCCAGGCCCCGGCAGTAACAACCCAGCAAACAGCCCCCGATGTATCTAAGGTGGTTGATTTTAAAGAAACAGACCATGATTTTGGCAATATTGTTTACGGAAAACCAGTGGAGTTTGACCTGTACATGAAAAACATTTCACCTGACTCTGTAAAAATTGAAAATGTATCCGTGGTTTGCGGCTGCACTACGCCCAAATGGCAGGCAGGCCCTTATGCCCCCGGTGAAACTTTTAAAGTAACAGTAGGGTTTAGCGGAAATGCGAATGGGCCTTTTAGCAAGCAAATAACTGTTTTTTTTGCAGGTGGCTTAAGCAAGGTAATTAGGTTTCATGGGCAGGGAATTAAGCCCCCCGATAACCCTGCGCCTGCCAATGCCCCGGTACAACAACTTAAACCTGTTAATTAAATTATATATGAAACATCTGTTAACAATTGCAGTTCTTGTTTTGTCTTTTAGTGTTTTTGCCAAAACAAAAGCAGACGATGGCCCGGCAGCTTTTAAGAGCTTAAAATTTTCATTTGGAAAGATAAAACAGGGTGTACCTGTTACTACCAAATTTGCTTTTACCAATACAAGTGATAAGCCCCTTATAATAGAAAATGCGGAAGCGGGTTGTGGGTGCACCACCCCTGATTACCCAAAGGAGCCAATAATGCCACGCAAAAGCGGTGTTATTACTGTTACGTACAATGCAGCCAATCCAGGCCCTTTTACAAAAGATGTAAATGTAAAATTTGCGGGTATTACACTGCCGGTAACATTACTTATTACAGGTGAGGTGATTACCCCGGTTAGCTCTCCTAATTAGTAAAACAATGTATTATAACAGAGGCTGCGCAAAAGCGCGGCCTTTTTTATTTGTTTAATCGCCTCACCCCCAATCCTCACGTCCGTACCGGCATCTCCCAGCGGCGAGGGAAAGGAGGGGAACACAAAGGAGATCATATTATGCGAATAATATTTAGGATCCTCAAAATCATCTTAATCTCCCCAAAACTTGTCCCGGCAAATTCGGGATCTTCATTCACACATTAAACCTAAAGTGCATAATGTCGCCATCCTCTACCACATAATCTTTGCCCTGCACGGCTAATTTGCCTGCTTCGCGGCAGGCTGCTTCTGAGCCAAGTTTTATAAAGTCGGAATATTTTATCACCTCTGCGCGAATAAAGCCTTTTTCAAAATCAGTATGAATAACGCCTGCAGCCTGCGGTGCAAGCATGCCCTTGGTTATTGTCCAGGCACGCACTTCCTGTACACCCGCAGTAAAATAAGTGGCGAGGTTGAGTATGCGGTAGGTGGATTTTATAAGCCTTGCAGCGCCACTCTCATGCAAACCCAGGTCTTCCAAAAACATTTGCCTGTCATCGTAGCTTTCCATCACAGCTATTTCGCTTTCAATTTCTGCGCTTACAAACAATATTTCCGCATTTTCACCCTTAATGGATTCCTTAAGTGCATCTGTATGTTTATTGCCTTTTACCACACTTTTTTCATCTACGTTGCATACATAAATAACCGGCTTTATAGTTAGCAGAAACAGGTCGGCTAAATGTTTGGCTTTATCTTCCCGCGTCGCCTCAAAGGATCTTGCATTTTTGCCCTGTTCAAGATGCGATCTTAGTGCCTGCACTATATCCAGGCCCCGCAATGATTCTTTATCACCACTTGTCCTTGCCATTTTTTCTGACTTGGATATTTTTCTTTCAACACTATCCAAATCCTTCAGTTGCAGTTCAGTATCTATTATCTCTTTATCCCTTACCGGGTTTATGCTGCCATCAACGTGAATAACATTGTCATCGTCAAAACAACGCAGCACGTGGATAATTGCATCCGTATTTCTTATGTTGCCTAAAAACTGGTTACCAAGCCCTTCGCCTTTACTGGCGCCCTTTACAAGGCCGGCAATATCCACTATCTCCACTGTTGTAGGAACAACTTTATTCGGTTTCACCAATTTTTCCAGTGCTATCAAACGTTCATCCGGAACAGTTATTACGCCTATATTTGGTTCAATAGTGCAAAAAGGAAAGTTCGCTGCCTGTGCTTTTGCATTGCTAAGTGCATTAAATAAAGTTGATTTGCCAACGTTTGGTAATCCCACAATACCTGCTTGTAAAGCCATTCGGTTCTGATTTTTTTTATTGCATATTTTGGTAACCGGCTGTTGAATCACTCCTCATCGTCCGTTGCCCGCCCGTACCGAATGGTACATTCGGGCGGGTGTCACTCACCGCAACGTCTTGCTATAGCCAAACAATAGGCCGGTTACGTATTTGCGGCGCAAAAGTAAGCATTACGGGCATATGTAGGACGTGAAAGGTGAAAAGTGAAACGTGAAATCTAAAACAGCAGCCACTTAATGCTGATGTTTAGGAGTAAAAATAAACTCCAGTGGTTTTAAAAACGCACCGGAGTTTAAAGTGTATGCATACTTAATTCTCTACCAACTATCATCTCCTGGTCCCTAATGCCCCGAGCCCCGGACTTGTTGACCAATGACTTTCCCTTCCGTCATCTGTCATTCTAACATCTGTCATCTCATTCCCCCTACATCTTCACAAATTTCTTCACAACTTTTTCTCCTGTTCTTTCATTGGTAAAGGTTAAAAAATAAATACCGTTACTAAGATTCTTAACAGCCACCTGTAACGATTGGTTGGTTGATGAGTGCTGCGTATTAACCATTTTGCCACTAATGCCAACAATAGTTATAGTTAACGCATCATTACTGCCGGATGAAACAAAATAATTTAAAACATCTTTTGCGGGAACCGGGTACATGCCGGTTACGGTCATTATACCGGTGGTTGGCATACGCACTAGTAATTCGTTACTATAAAAGGCAGAACCGTCTTTATCAAGTTCTTTTATACGGTAAATATAACTGGTGCCTGCATGTACTGTTGCATCGTTAAAACTGTAATTGTTTGCTGTAACCGCCTTGTTAGCTTGTAAGCTGCCAACTGTTTTCCAGTTATTATTCACATCCTTTCTTTCAACATTAAAATAGTTTGTATTTATTTCCGCGGCAGTAGCCCAGTTAAGGGCAACTGCCTGTTTGTTTAAAGCAGCGGTAAAGCTAATAAAACGCAAAGGCAATGTATTTGAGCCGCCCGTGGCATTGGCGAGTACAAAATCACCCATCGTTATAAAATTTACGGTTGAGGTAATGGTACCTTTTTTTACAGCGCTGCCAACGCCGCCAATGTTAACCCAACTGGCAGTATTTGCCGTGTCGCTTTTAGCTATTCGTAAATTAGGGGGGTCTGTGACGCCATCTGTTGAATCGTACGATAATTGCAAAGAGGCAGATGTTATTGTACCGCCGCTAACATTTCTGCTTAAAGTAACATAGCTTATGGTTGATACTTTATCCAGGCTTGCAGGCAGTGTATGGGCAGGAGGCGCACTATCGTTTATTGACACTGAAATTTCTGTTTCAGCGCCTATATCCTGCTGTGCTTTTAATACCATTGGCGAATAATGCCCGTTTTTGCCGATAGGCAAATTAAAAGCGATATTGGATGCGTCATACATTATGCAGACCATATTGCCGTCAATAAACCTTGTTGCACTTTGCCCGGTAAAACCGCTTGCGTATTGGCTTGTAAGAAAATTTCCCGTTACGATGATTTTGCCGTTAATAAAATTTACCCCGCTAAAACCCTGGTTGCCAGTGATGGTTAAATTATTGGGGTTATCCAATGCAATATTTTGAAAATAACCCGGGCCGTCAATTGTTTGAGGTACAACGCCGTCAAAAGTTGTTGTTGGAGATATACCGCCGGCTGTAAATAATTCTGCTGCTTTGTAATCAATTGTTGACCCGCCAATAAGTGTATCGTCATCAATTCTGCCCGCCTGCTCTATACCCAGGTTACCATTGGCAAGTAGATCGGTACCCGCCCCGTTCATTAACACAAAGCGGTTTCGTATATCAAGTTTTGCGCCGCTCCGTATAATAACCTGGTCAGCAAAAACAGTATCCGTTACCGCTACGCTGTCACCTGATAATATATTGATCGCGCCATTTAAATTAGAAGGCGGTGTAACAGCCGATATCCAGTTAACACCATCAAATACCTGCCATGTAGCAGCGTCAGACCATTTGCCGGATGCTGACGAACGATAATCGCCAACATTTTGGGCATCTATTGTTTGCAGGGAAGACATTACTGCAATAAGGAGTAATAAGGGTAAAATTTTTTTCATGGTTATAATTTTAGGTAAGATAACCAAATTAACAGAAAGATTAAAGTGGTTTTCCACCTTTATATTTTATAGCGGCCTTGCAAATGAACATGTACAACATCGCTTGAAAAAACAAATACGGTTAATTTGGCCTTCAGAAGCTATTCCATTTCTTATTTTTTGTTTTGTGTTCATAAAAAAATAATTTCAGCAATTATTACATAAGCAAACATCATGGCATTAAACATCGTTTGGATAGCATTTTTTGTTATAGGTTTTATAGTAGCAGTGATAAAATGCATTTTTTTTGGCAATACTGATATATTCAAACTGCTGGTTGATGGTATATTTGATTCAGCCAAAAGTTCAGTGCTTGATGTGGCTTTTCCTCTTACAGGTGTTATGGTTTTCTTTTTGGGTTTGATGAATATTGCGGAGAAAGCAGGGGCTATACGGTGGCTGGCCAGGTTGCTTAACCCATTTATGAAACGCTTATTCCCTCAAGTGCCGGACGGGCATCCTGTTATGGGTGAGATGGTGATGAATTTTAGCGCAAACATGCTGGGGCTTGATAACGCCGCCACCCCTTTTGGTTTAAAGGCCATGCAAAGCCTGCAGGAACTTAACCCGGAAAAAGAAACCGCCACCAATGCGCAAATAATGTTTGCAGGCCTGCACACCAGCGGGCTTGTAATAATACCACTATCCATTTTTGCCTACCGGCTTAGCGCCGGCTCACATGACGCAACCAGCGTATTTATACCTTGTGTGGCCGGTACCGTAATTACAACACTCGCCACTATCATTATATTGAGCATAAAACAAAAACTACGATGGGACATGGTGATGATGGCATGGATATTGGGCATTCTTGCATTTATTACAGGGTTGATCTTATATGTAAACAGTTTGCCGCCTGATCAAAAAAATATCTTCAGCACCATTGTTGGTAATCTTTGTTTGCTGCTTATTATCATAGCTATCATCTTTGGCGCGGTATGGAAAAAAGTGCCGGTGTTTGATGCATTTATTGATGGCGCCAAAAATGGTTTTGATGTGATATTGAAAATTATCCCCTACCTCGTCGGAATGCTTGTGGCCATACGCGTTTTCAGGGATAGCGGCGCATTAGGCTATATTGTAGATGGCATAAGCTATGTTGTAAAAAGCATGGGGCTGAACACCGATTTTGTACCCGCACTGCCCACAGCCATTATGAGGCCTTTTAGCGGTGCAGGCTCCAGGGGATTAATGATTGATGCCATGAAGGTTTATGGCCCTGATAAATTTGTAGGCAAACTCGCCTGCACGTTTCTGGGCTCTGCGGATACTACTTTTTATATTCTCGCACTATACTTCGGCAGCGTTGGCATTAAAAAAGTGCGCTATGCAGTTTGGACTTGCATGGCTGCCGATATTATAGGTGTAATTGCCGCCATTATTATTGCTTATATTTTCTTTCAAAGGCCATAGAGAAAGACAGGGGTACAGACACACTATTTAAATGCCACAACTGCAGGCAAGCCCAAAAATTTTCCATACCGCTTTGCAGCAATTATTACTGCATCTGTATTTGCTTTGCTTAGTTTGGAAAAAGGTTTTAACGCTATTTCAACACTGTCTTTTTTCAGCACCCGTTTCCAGTTCCCGGCAAACATGCCGTTGATAATAATTGCATTATTAAAAAGGTTCCGCGGGTCAATCTTTTTAACATACGTTTCACCAAATATAGCACCACGGTTTGCGTAGCTCACAATGTATTCATCAAAATTTGGTAACAGGTACACTGCGCGGGATATATTTTTCGCTGGTTGCAATGAGGAAGAAAACCAATAAGTATTGCCATCTACAACCTCATGCATTAGTGTTGGTTTAATCATTTCAATGCCTTTTTTTGCATCTGCCGTGGTTAGCCCCGACCACCAACTGAAATCCTGCAACGTGGCTGGCCCGTGGCTTTTAAAATAACGGCCGGTTAATTCGGCAAGCGCTTCATCGCGGTGTAAGGTTTCGGCTGCAGGTACCCTTTCATCCAGCAGCGCGTAGGTAAATTGTTTGCCCTGCCTGCCGCCATTACAAACAACTGCATCCAACTCCGCATGGAGCATCAGGTGAATAAACCTAAGATCATCTGTTGCAATACGGGCGCGTGTAAATGCAGACTCAATTTCTTTGCGTGTAAGTTGTTTGCCACCCTGCAGAATTTTTTCAAGCACAGCGTTACTGCGTTTAAAAATCTTATTATCCAGGCCGAGCTTTCGGTGATAATAAGCGGCAAAAGCATTAATACGCGGCGCAGTAAGCGCAAGCATCCAGCGTATATCAACCGGGGATACCAAATGCCAGGTAGGCCGCAAAACATGCGTTCTAACAATTGTACCTTTGGTTAATGCCTCTTCTATTGCAACATCGGTCAAGCCTTTGCCGCGCAGGCCAACAGCCCATTTTGATGCAGCATAATCCTGTGCCTGTATAGCGCCCATCCATGCCGCTACGTCGCCCGGTTTTGTAAATCCGGGATGGGCTATCTGCTGGTTGTAAATGCGTTGCTTTATAATGTTTAGGTTATTCACTATAGCGATCAAGTTTTATACTACAAAGCAACAACAGGTTAGTGACATCCGTGTGTCAGCAGCGAAAAAAATACTGCTTTTTAAGACTAGAGTAAACCGCACCACATATTACGTTGCAGCAGGCATGATCTTTTCATTAAAAGCTGTTTTGCCCATATCCTTTTTTCGCGTTCCCGGGTATAATGTCAACAACAAAGGCATTACTTCGTAATAGGGGATGCGCATGATGAAATTATCCATTACGAGGAAAACAAGAAATAATATTATCAGTAACCTGTCGAACTTTTTTGTAAAAAAGCCGGTTATAAAAAACAATTCCATTACAGTTACCAAAAAGTACGGGATATATGAGATGCGCGGATTTTGTACCAGCCACAAAATTAAATTTGATTGCCAATACCCCGGCGAATTAGTGAGTAACTGGTTGTGCTGGTACAACAAAATGCCGCTCATCTCACTGATGTGAAAGATGCCGCCTTGTTTTAATTTCCATAGGCCTGCCGATGCAAAAAGGAACAAAAAGAAATACCGTAATCCCTCAAATAAAACTTCAAAAGTTTCTTCTTTCCTGGCCATAAAAACAGCAGGAAATAGCAACCATGCAACATGGCCTTCTATTGAATTGGAAGGATACAGGGTATAGCATTGCACATATACCCAGTTAATGATAAACATCCATATAGCTGCAATATAAGCGCGCGGCCTGTTGTAGCGGTAAAACAAAAAGTAAATTACCGGGGCTGTATAAAACAATGCATCAAACAACCGGCAGCCAAAAGCATTGTTCAGCAGCCACTGGTGAAGCCCTGTTTGCATAAATACCCATGTAAAAATGTCCTGCCGCGTATAGAAAAAAGAAGGTTGCAATTGATACAGCAACATGCCATTAAAATATTTGTACAGCATCAATGCATAAAAGATGATGCAGTATAATATTATTATGGTATGTCGCCTGTTTTTAAACATGCGGTCAATTATTTGTTTTAACCAGGTTTTGGCCGTTAAAATCGTACATGATAAAATCAATGCTAACACTGTCTGCTTTTGTATGCAGTACGCCCTGCAAATAATTTTTGTACCAGGCGTTAAATTCTTCCGGGCTTATATTGTTTATATATTTAGATGAATCTGAAAGGTGCAGCATACGCTTAATATCCGTATTCCACAAAAGCGAATTCCAGTTTTTTTGATCATGATAGAGATTAGCAGCCAATATTATTTTATCCCACCGGTAAGGGCTGAGATCTTTTGACTGCAACTTTTTATCATTAACGGTTATTTCAGTTACAGTATAATGCTTCTCCGGTAAAATAACGTTTGAGAACATTCCATAATGATAGACGGGCGACAGGGATATGTCCTGCCTTATATCCATACCAAGCTGCACAATAATAAACAGCAGTATTACTATAAACCACCACTTATTGGTATGATATATTTTTTTGAGGTACATGCAGCTGTCTGTACCTGTAAAGATAAACTTAATAAATCGCAGGAAGGAATTAAAGCCTGGTACTTTTTAAAACCCTGAGAATCACCTGCAAAGCAGGCCTGTTTTATTGCACAGCTTTCATCACGGAGCTATATTCCATATCTGAAGTAACCGTTTTCGCAACTTCCATGTAGGCATTCCTAACTCTCTCGCTTTTAGGCATTTTTTTAGCGATCATTACCATAACATTACTCTTCTCAAAGTTTGAAGACACCTTAGCAGTTCCATTTATAAGGCTCACCCATTCATCTTCCGTTGTAAAATCAACCTCAGCAAGCTTTTTCAACACATTGGCCTTTTCAAAATCAGATCCGATATTACCTGTTACATTTATAAGCTTATTAAAAACAGGCCCTGCAAATACACCGCTTTCGACTAATTGTTTCAATACGTTCGCTTTTTCGTAATCAGACCCAATGCCATTTGTTACATCAAGAAACCTGTCAAAAACCTCTTCTGTATTTATGTCTTTAGCAGTCAATTCTTTCAATACGTTTGCCTTTTCAAAATCTGAGCTGATGGTATTTGTTACCACCAGCAACTCTGCAACCTGGCCATCTGTTAACTGAAGTTTAATAACATTTTTTAACGCATTTGCTTTTTCATAGTCAGACCCGATACTTTTAACGGCATCCATATAAGCCTTGAATGTTTGATCGCTTTTAAGATAGCCGGCAGCAACCTTGCCCAGCAGTTGGCCCTTTTCATAATCAGAACCTAACTGTAAACCAATTCCTTTTGCTATGGCAGTCATCTCATTTTCTGACAGCGAATCAATTGCAAGTAAATACTGGAAGTAAAGGCTTTTTACATAATCATTTTTTAGATAGGCAATGTCATCTAATACCCCACTGGTGCCACCTTTTTTGTAAAGCCGCCCTGCCCTTCCTTTCGCGTCAAAGCCAACATTTATCATCTGTTTAATGGCATTTGACAAAGCTCTTTGACGTTTATCATTCAATGGAATTTCGTTGTTATCGTCATAAACCTTGCATACAACTTCACCATTAGTATTATTTTGTGCCTCAACCTTTATATTGTTTTTCTCATATTTTAAATAACCGCCCGGTGAAATGCTTTCAATAGCGGTTTCATCATCAGTCAGGGTGATGTCGCCTCTGTACTCAATGGCCATTCGGCCGGTTTCATCCCTTATGTTTATCGTTGTGCGGCCATCGGAATGATTAAAAGAAGAATTGTACCCTATTTCACAAGATGAGCAAATGCCCGTTAAAATGATTGCTGTTATTACAAGTGTTTTTTTCATGTGGAATGATTTATTGATTGTTTGAGCCAGGTTTATTTTTCTGTACTTACCAGGAGAAGTGCTTCTCAATCATAAAAATAGAATTTAATTCAATACTATGCAAAACATGCTACTTAATTTATGATAGTAATATATTATGCAAAGTAGCGTTTTTATTATCTATTTGCCTGCTAATCAGTTGGTAGCGCATTAATTTGAGTAAAGTATGATTTTACGAACGGCAATATGGTAATGATGAATGGCTGATGGCGGGGACTTTTTATTCTTGCACCCGATACCTAAAACATCTTTCTATTCAAATACTATTTTCCTTCACCTTAAAATAACTTGCTATATTTTTGAAAGGTTAAACCTTTAATAAATGAATAACCAGGACGGCGCTTATATTTTACAGGTTCAGGGGTTAAATGTTTTTTATGGTTCGTTCCAGGCGGTAAACAATGTTTCATTTGATGTTAAGCCCGGTGAAATATTCGGCTTGCTTGGGCCTAACGGCGCTGGCAAAACCAGTACGCTTAGTGCCGTAGAGGGATTGCTTAAGCCACAAGGCGGCTCCATTACCGTGGCAGGCTATAATGCAAAAGAAAAGCCTTTGTATGCCCGCGCGGCAATGGGGGTGCAACTGCAGGCCACGAGTTTTCAGCCAGAGCTAACTGTTGCCGAAATACTGCAATTGTATGCAGGCATATATGGCGTTAGCATGACCAAGGAAAAGCTGCGTGACATTCTTACCGACATTAACCTGGCTGATGCCGAGTCGAAAAAATTTGGTGAGCTTTCCGGCGGGCAGCAACAAAGGGTATCGCTGATAATTTCAACCATACACGACCCCAGGCTTGTATTGCTTGACGAGCCTACCAGCGGCCTTGACCCGCAGTCGCGCCGCAGGCTTTGGGAACGTATTGAAGCCATTCGTGAAAGGGGACATGGTGTTTTAATAACAACCCATTCTATGGAAGAAGCAGAGGCCGTTTGCGACCGCATCGCTATTATTGACCACGGACGAATAATTACGATTGACACGCCACAGGCCCTTATAGAAAAGCACAGGAATGACCCTGAAGTGATCAGTGTTTCAAGGCGTGGTAAAATAACCCTTGAAGATGTGTTTATCGCTTTAACAGGCCGCGCCATACGCTCATAACTAAATGTAAAAACTATGCAACCAACTATAACTATTCCTAAAACATCCGCAGTATTTGGTTCTTTGCTTCGTGCCGATTTTACTACGCAGTGGCGCAACCGCCGTTCTTTTATTTTGGTACTGCTGGTACCGGTGATCATCCTTTTTTCCTGGAAAGGCTTGATTGGAAAACTTGGCGGCGCATTCGTAATTGCAAACTGCATGACCGTTGGCCTTATAGCCATCGGGTTAATGGGTTATTCCAATTCCATTGCCCGCGACAGAGATAAGGGCATCTTTCAAAGATTGCGTGTTGCGCCTGTGCCTTCATGGGCTATTATGATGAGCCGCCTTACAGTTCAAATTATCATGATATCGCTTATGAGCATTGCCGTTTTTGTAGCAGCCGACTATTTAGATAAGGTAACCCTTTCACCGGCAGGCTATGTTTTAACTTTTGTAACGGCTTTTGTTGGGGGTGCTGTTTATCTTAGCCTGGGGCAGGTTATTGTTGGGCTTATAAAGAATCCCGAAACTGTAAACTCAACCACCAGGCTTGTATATTTTGCGTTCATCATGGTAGGTATGCTTGGCGAGCTTGGCGTATTGGGAGACGATTTTAAAAATATTGTTCACTGGACACCTTATGGTACCGTTAAAACAATGCTTGCCTCAAGCATGGAGCCTTCAAAATGGAATACGGATACCACCACCTCGCTATTGGTAACCATTGGATATACTGTTGTGCTTGCATTCGCAGGCATTAAAAAGTTTCAGTGGAACAGCAAGTAAAAATTACGAGCTAAACAAAAATCCTTTTATAACACTAATAAGAAAATTGAACGCCCCTCCGAACGGTCATCCGGGCGGGCGTTCAATCATCCACACAACTATCACAAAGTGATCCCTTTGGGACAAACTGTAAACTCTTTTATCTCTCTCCCTCTTTCAATCTCTTAGCCCTTAATTACCCGTTTCCCCGTCACGTACTTTTATTTTCTTCTTATTGGCATTTTTCTTTTCGTATTCCAGTACTTCGGGAGGTACTGAATTTGCAGTAGCTTTTTTTGTACTGGTAGAATCGGGCACTGCCACCAGGCCGGGTTTTGTGGTTATAGGTTTACCGGTAATAGGGTCAACTTTTTGGCCTAATACATAGCTTTCTGTTTTGATGATGGTGCCGCGTTGCGAATCATAGAAGGTCCAGGTGCCATGCTCGCTGGTTGATGCATCCACTTTAATAACACGTATGTATATTTTTGTATCGTCGTGCAGATCAGGTACTTCAATAGTATCATAGGGGTTTGCCGGGTTGGTAGCTTTCCAGCTCTCCTCATGTTCAAGCCCCCACATATCGTAATAATCACATAATCCGTTTTTATAACCCCATTTATAATTTTCAATAGCCGAAATATCACCCTGTAACGTGTATCTTCTCCAGGTACCCTCTTTCTTGCCATCTTTAAATACGCCTTCTTCTTCATAACCTGGTTCACCGTGCAGGCTTGGTATATGCACAACCCATTTACCCTGTTTAAGGTTACCGTTATCAGTACAGTTAAGCGTATCGCCATGAATGCCTATCATAAAGGTTTTGCATTGGCAAAGCGCCTGTGTGCCAATCAGCAAAAAAATTATTACCAGCCACCGCATAGAGAGAATATTTAGTGTAAAGTTACTGCTATGTTTTGTTACAGTTATTATAACGCCGGGAATGCTTAGCAAATTGTAAAAGGAAAGATTTACCACAGAGTTTCACGGTGTTAATTTCACAGAGTTCCGCAGAGAATATCCCTCACCAAATGTCCCGAGCTTCGACTAATTACCCGATGACTTATGACTTATTGCCTGAAGTTTCGGGCCAATGATTTTTTTTACTTTTAACTCTTCATTTTTAACTCCACACTTACTTAATGACCCAATGACTAATGACTTCTTTTACTTTTAACTCTTCACTTTTCACTTTTAACTCCTCTCCCCCCAGTAATTTATTGACCTAATGACCAATGACTTATTGACTTGTATTTAAAACACTTCCGCAATATTAATAAACAGGCCATGAGAGTTATGCAGCCCGAAACCATAATCAATATCAATATTGGTTTTGGTTATCTTATTCAATTTTACACGCAGGCCAAGCCCTGCCGCAGGCTGAACGTATTTAAAAGTATAATTGCCCGGCCATTCAGAGAATGATTGTGCATTGGTAAACACCACCCCTCCCAGCAATCCGTTCTTTGTTAACCCAAACCGGTATTCGGCTTCTAAGTATAACATTTGGTTACTCCTGAACCTGCCCTGTATATAGCCCCTGCCCGTATTGGTATAAGTGTCCCATGAGGTTGAAGGAAGGTCTAAATAAGGCGGTGTGCCTTTTAATACCAGCCAGTCATAACTCCAAAAGGCAAGCACATTGCCCGAATGTGCAGGGAATGGAAAATATTTTCGCAGGTCAACCAGCAGCGACTGCCAGTTTTCATCGCTCCCAAGAAAAGTATAGTTAGTACGCCACACTATGCTGGCATATTCCCCGGTTAATGGGTCAATAGGGTTATCCCTTCCATCATATAACAGGTCAAGCGATACACCGGAGGATACGGTTCTTGTTTTGGTGCCATTGTATTTTTGAAAATCACTTACCTGGTTGGGTAAATGGGGGTTCTCATACCCATCATCCTCTATTTTCCAGTGATAATCAAGATTATAACCAACGCCGGCATAAAAATTATTGGTCACCCGTCTGAATATTGTTTGATAAATGCGCAGATAAGAATAACCAATAAGCTCCGCGCTGTCTAACGAATTATTGCCACCCAGCCCATACGTATCCTGCGGATACCTTGATACCCGCCAGTCGCCGGTAAGATTGTATTTGCCGTCTTTCGACCATATATCCGATTGCACAGGAAGCACTATCTGGCTGTTCTCGGTTATCGCGATGCTTGAGGTGATGGTAGATAATTTTGCAGTTGAATCGTAAGAGCCCGTATAAAACCCCACATTACTCGCTAAAATAGCGGCAAGCCTTGTTTGCAAGGTGTAGCCCGCGGCAGGAAGTATGGAAAAATGGTATTTCTTATTTTCAAAGGAAGCCTGGTTGGCATGCGATTTCATTTTAAAGGCCCGCTGCAAAACATCCAGTATATCTTTTTGCTCAACCGGCTTGTCGTCAGCCTGTTTATTTACAGTATCCTTTACAATGGGGAAAGCTTTTTTAACATTGGGAACCTGCGCCCCAACGCGAAAAACGGTGATCAGTAAAAAACAGGATATGTAAACGGATATTTTTATAAGCTGTTGCTTTATGTACGAGTATAGACAGTTTCCGGGGCAAGTTGTTTATTCATTACCTAATAAATATGTGAAAATCGGCAGATCACTGTTTATTATCTGTAAAATACCTAACCGCCAAAAAATAGCCCGCTAAGCCAAGCCCGCTGATGGTGCCTTTGCATTTTGCAGACACGTGCGATATTTTCCTAAAATCCTCCCTCGCCTGCACATTGCTTATATGCACCTCAATAACCGGCGCGTTAACGGCCGCCACCGCGTCGCCTATTGCCACAGACGTATGGGTGTAACCACCGGGGTTTAAAATAATACCGTCATATTCAAACCCAACCTGCTGCAACTCGTTTATAAGTTCCCCCTCCACATTGCTTTGATAATACCGCAATTCAACTGCAGGAAACGATTCTTTCAGTATCTCATAATATTGCTCAAAGGTCTGCGAACCATACACGGATGGCTCACGAGTACCGAGCAAATTAAGGTTAGGCCCATTGATGATGGCAATTTTCATGCCCCAAAAATACGCATAACTGTGTATTGATAGCCAATGTCATTTAGTAAATGGTTTTACTGCCCCGCCGTGGCGGGCTACCTGTTTGTATGTCTCAAAGGGATCACTTTGAGACAAACTCCTATGTGCCCTATCTGCCTGTGTGGTGAAAAACCATCACAAAGTGATCCCTTTGGAAAAACTGAAAACTGAAAACCGGAAACTGAAAACTATTTGGTTTACGCCATTTTCGCTTAAATTTATAGATCAAATGATTGCTTATGACCTGGCTTCCCGTGGATATACAACGCATGCTGGTTGCATTGCTGGTGGGTGCTGTAATTGGCGCAGAGAGAGAGTACCGGTCTAAATCTGCAGGGCTGCGTACCATGATATTGGTTTGCACAGGCGCATGTTTGTTTACCTTGGTGTCTATTCAACTCGGCGGCGCCAACCCCGACAGGGTGGCTGCAAATATTATTACCGGTATTGGTTTTATTGGCGCCGGCGTAATATTTAAAGAAGAAAACCGCGTAACCGGTATTACAACTGCTACCGCAATTTGGATAGTGGCTGCATTAGGGATGGAGGCAGGTATTGGAAACTATAAAACTGTGTTTATTGCCACCCCCGTTATTTTGGTTGTGCTTATTTTTTTAATATACCTGCAAAAATTTATTGATAAATTAAACCAGCTGCGCAATTACAGGATAGTTTGTGTGTATAGGGATGAGACTTTGAGTAAATATGAAGAAATGTTTAAAAAGCATAACCTGGTAGCCTTGCGGGGAAAGCAAAGCAAGGTTTCAGGTTTAATAACGGGTAGCTGGCTTGTGCAAGGTTCGGTTAAAGATCATGAACGGCTTACCAGAGAATTGCTGAGTGACAAGGAAATAATAGAGTTTGATTTTTAAGCTAAGAGTTTAAGGAGAAAAAAATATAAAGAGAAAGAGAGCTAAGAGTTTAAAAGAGAAAAAGAGTTTGAAAGAGAATTGTTGAACATGTTAAAAGGAATAATATATAATTTAAAAATAACCCATGTTTGCTGTTACAAAAAAAATACTCGCTTTTAATAAAGACAGGCTACCCGAAATGGTAAAGCTGAAATACTCTTTTATAAGCGATGACGTGTTCAGGTTTTTCAGAGGCACCTGCCATTTATTTTATGAAGCGTTCGCAAAAAAAATGAACTGGGAGGATAATACAAAATGCTGGATAACGGGCGACCTGCACCTTGAAAATTTTGGTACCTACCGCGGCGATAACCGGGTAGTGTATTTTGATATGAATGATTTTGATGAAGCGGTTCTCTCGCCCGCCACCTGGGAGGTATCAAGAACATTAACAAGTATTCATCTTGCGGCAAATGTGCTTCAATTTGGGGGTGAACTGGCTGATCAGCTTGCCCATATTTATGTTGACGCTTACATAAACATTTTAAAAAACGGGAAACCTCTTGCAATTGAAAAAGAAACGGCAACGGGGTTATTAAAATATTTCCTGGAGCAGGTACAGCAAAGAAATCAAAAGGAATTTGTTTTAAGCAGGATGGAGCAAAAGAAAAAGCATTGGAAGCTTATAATTGATAATACTAAAACACTTGCCGTTAGCAAAGAACAAAAAGAAACAGTAACCGAAAAATTGGATGCATGGCTTGAGTCGCATATACCGTATAAAAAATTACGTGTACTTGATATTGCCAACCGTATTGCCGGTACAGGAAGCGTTGGAATAGAAAGATATGTTGCACTGGTTTATGAAAAAAAAACTGAGCGGTTTCATTTAATAGATGTTAAACAATCATTGCCATCTTCTCTAATGCCATATATAAAATGCAAACAACCTGTTTGGGAAGATGAAGCAACAAGGGTAGTAACGCTGCAAAAAAGGGTACAGCATGTATCCCCTGCTTTTTTGCACACCCTTACAATGGGCAAAACATCCTATGTTGTTAAAGAATTACAGCCAACAGAAGACAGAATGGATCTTGCTTTATGCCGAGGTAAAAAAAAGAAGCTGGCGGATATATTGATCACCATGGCCGAAGCAAATGCTTCCGGGCAATTGCGCAGCAGCGGCAGGCAGGGCAGCAGCATTGCAGATACGTTAATTGAATTTGCCAATAACAGCAATAAATGGAAACAGCCTTTACTGCATTATGCCGGCCAATATGCTAAGCAGGTGGTAAAAGATTTTACTGATTATGGTGTAGATTATGCAGCAGGCAGGCTTGGGTAAGTGAAAAATTGCAAACGATCTTTTCTTCCCTACACATTTTCATCCAGGGTATCGTTATCTTCTTCGGGTACAATGGTAACTAACAGTTTATCTATGCGGTGGTTATCCATATCCACTATTTCAAAATCAAAATCCCGCCAGTGCATTTTGTCGCCTGTCACAGGTATCCGTTCCATGTGGTGTAAAATAAAACCTGCCAATGTATCGTATGGCTGGTCAACCTCTTCTTCCAGCCAGTCAGTCTTGTCAAAATAAGTAAGAAAATTATAAAAAGGTACCTGGGCATCAATAAGATAGCTGCCATCGTCTCTTTTCACAATTTCATAGTCGGTTTCATGTTGCTCAGAAATATCGCCAACAATAGCTTCCAGTATATCATTAAGGGTAACAATGCCCTGCAGGTCGCCATATTCATCTACAATAAAGGCAAAATGGGTTTTACTTTCTTTAAACCTTTCAAGCAACTGGTAGGCAGAAATATTTTCGGGTACATACACGCCGGGTTTCATTACATCTTTCAATGTGGTTTCAGGCTGTTCCCTGAATATATCTTTTAATGCCACAACACCTTTTATGGAATCAATATTAGTTTCGCAAACGGGATAAACGGAATGTATCATGTCATTGGTAAACTCCTTTATATCAGCAACGGTACTGCTCATTTCAAGCCAAACAATATCACTGCGGTGCGTCATCAGCGATGTAATGTTCCTGTCGCCCAGGTGAAACACCCTTTCAATAATTTCCTGTTCGGCTTCTTCAATGGTGCCCTGCTCGGTACCTTCGCTTATAATAGCTTTTATTTCATCTTCCGTTACCTGGTTTTCAATATCGGTGTTTTTACCAATGCGAAAAATATCTGACAGTAAATTTGTGGATTTTGTTAACAACCAAATGAACGGGTAATTAATGGCTGTTACAAGGCGCATAGGCGCCGCAAGGGCCTTGGCAATAGCTTCGGGCCTGGTTAAACCAATGCGTTTGGGCAAAAGCTCGCCAAGCACAAGGGTAAAATAAGTAATAATAATAACAACGCAGCCTGTGGCAATACCATTACTGTAATGCTTTAATAAAGAAAAATGATTAAAAAAAGCTGCCAGGTCATCTTTGATATTATCGGAAAAAATACCGTTCATTATACCGATAAGTGTAAGCCCTATTTGCGTGGTGGAAATAAATTTATCAGGATGATTGGCAAGTTTGAGTGCTTCTCTTGCCCTTATGTCGCCTTTGTTTGCCTGGGCCTCAAGCCTTGCTTTGCGTGCCGAAACCAGTGCAATTTCGGCCATTGCAAAAACACTATTCAGCAAGATAAGCGCAAGAATTATAAAAATCTCGATCATATATAAGCAGTAAAACTAATAAATATCACTTTAATACAGGCGTTATCAAATTATATTACCGTTTTTATATTAAAAGCCGCAATAAAAGAGCAGCAGCTTTGCATTTGCCGGTTGTAATATATAAGCAAGCGTGACGTAAATTTTCAGTTTTATTACATAATTTTAATTATTGCTTGTGTGGCCCTGCATCATTTTATTGCGCCTGCTATATAATGCATATTGTTAAGGTAAAGCGGCTATTTTAAATACGGTTATGAATAGATTAGTTTCACGGTTTACAGGCGTTTTGTTATTATTGGCTGTTGCAATTGTTTTTACCACGTGCATTAAGGAATACAGTTACGAAGGGGGCGCCCCAAACCTGGCAATTTATAATTTTGCCGGCACCGGAGGAACATGTACTAATAATGTTGTAACAGGCAGCTATTATGCGGGCACGCCCTTAGGGGCAGCAAATGTTATTCAATTGCAGGTAAATGTTATAGCTGCCGGAAGATACAGTGTTAATACCAATACAGTAAATGGGGTATTTTTCGCCGGCAGCGGCAATTTTACTGATACCGGCAGGCAAACCATTACAGTTACAGGCAGCGGAACACCGGCAAGTGATGGCAGCTTTTCTTTTAATTCAGCAGTTGATTCAGGATGCTCTTTTATAGTTGTTTTTAATAAAGCCCAGGTTATATCTGCCCATTATACATTAGCAGGTGCACCCAACGCCTGTACAAACATTATTGCAACCGGCAACTATTTCTATGGTCAGGCCTTAACACAGTCAAATTCAATAGAGGTAAATGTAAATGTAACAGCAGCCGGGCCTTATTCATTAACTACAGACACACTGGACGGCATCAGTTTCTCCGCTTCTGGTACTTTTAGCGGTACAGGCATAAAACAAATTACGCTTACAGGATACGGTACACCCACCTTTCCTGAAAACCTTACGTTCAACTTATCGGGCGACAGTACCGCATGTACCTTCCCGCTACCAGTCACTGTTCCCACGCCGCTGGCTACCTATGTACTGGAATCAGGTTTTGGCACCCCCAGCCCATGCATTGTTTATGCATTGAACGGCAATTATATTTCCGGTACGCCGCTAACGGATTCTAATACAGTAGCCATATACGCAGATGTTATTACTGCAGGCAATTTTGCTGTTGCTACAGATACGGTTAGTGGAATGGTGTTTTCCTATGCAGGTACCTTTACTGCAACGGGCAGGCAAACCATCATTTTAAAAGGTAGCGGTACCCCTGTTGCTACTGGTACTTTTGCCCTTACTCCTCAAATAATAGGGCCGCATCCCCTTGGCGGCCAGTCTTGTGGTATTACCGTTCCGGTTAAATGATAAATAAACAAATCCCCGGGAAGCGGCTAACTATAAAACCGGGCAGTGAAATATCCTGGTTCAATTATTATCTCAATAAACCGGCCTGTTGCAGTTTATCTAAAATTATTTTGGCCATCTTGTAAAACGCTTCGTGGCTATAACCTGCAATATGCGGTGTAATAATTACATTGGGCTGGCTGCATAGCGAGCTAAGCTGTTGTTTTTCTTCGTCGGTATAGGTATTCAATTTTTCATTCTCCAGTACGTCAATTCCTGCCCCGGTTATATAGCCATTTTCCAAAGCCCGTATAAGAGCGCCTGTATCAGTTACTTTGCCGCGGCAGGTGGTTAAAAAGTAAGGGTGATTTTTGAATGACCGAAAAAAAGCATCATTGGCATAATGAAATGTTTCTTCTGTTAGGGGAAGATGCAGGCTTACTACATCTGCATATTTCGCAATTTGGTCAGGCTCTGCTTCGCGAATATAACCTTTGGCATAGCCATGCACATATTTATCGTGTGCCAGAACAGTAACATCAAAAGATGACAATAGTTTGGCAAATGCTGAACCTGTGTTTCCATAACCTATTATACCAACCGTTTTATTTGTAAGCTCTGTACCGCGGTTAGCGTCGCGTATCCATTTTTCCTGCTTTACTTCATCAAAACTGCTGCTTATTTTATTCATAAGGTTTAGCAATAAACCCAATGCGTGTTCTGCAACGGCAAGACGGTTGCCTTCCGGGCTGCTTGCACAAAAAATTCCTTTGGTTTCAGCATAAGCTACATCAATCAATTCCATGCCGCTGCCTAAGCGGCCTATCCATTTTAGTTTAGGCGCTTTATCAAGAATGTTTTTATCAATTTTAAGCCTTGTGGTAACGATTAAGCCTTCTATATCAACGATAGCTTCAGCAAGTTCGTCATAAGTAATTGCGGGCGAATATACTACCTCGTAGCCCCTTTGTTTTAGGGTATCAGGCAGGTATTCATGCACTTTGGCAGTGAGTAAAACCTTTGAAGTATGAGAAGATTTGTCCATCGTTGATTGAATGTTTATTAGTTTGAAAAGTTTAAAATGTTCACAAGTTCCAGTAGTTCACAAGTTCCAGTAGTTTGAACGTCAGCTGCACTACATTTTAACTTTTAATTTTTAACTTTTAACCTTTCACTCTAGCTCCCCATCCTAAATGTCAATTCTGCAAAATCTTGTATTCTCAATTGTTCTGCACGTTTATTAAATATTTCATCTTTCAGAGTTTCTTCGCTAAACAGGGGGCGCACTGCATTACGCAGCATTTTTCTGCGCTGGTTAAAAGCTGTTTTCACTAATAAAAAAAATTGCCTTTCGCTTTTTACATACAGAGCCTCATTTTTTCGCACCAGTTTTATTACCCCGCTCATTACTTTAGGCGGCGGGTTAAAACAATCCTGCGGCACGTCAAAAAGATATTCAACCTTATAATAAGCCTGCACAAGCACGCTTAAAATACCATACACTTTTGAACCTGGCCCCGAGGCTATCCTTTGTGCTACTTCCTTTTGAAACATACCTATCATTGCGGGCACGTACTCTTTCCATTCTAATATTTTAAAAAGAATTTGGGTAGAGATGTTGTAAGGAAAATTGCCTGCTATTGTAAACGATTCATCAAAAGGCCTGCCTGCTTCAAGAAAGTCCTCATGAATGATCCTTTCCTGCAACACTGGATAAACATGTTTCAAATACTGCACCTTCTCGTCATCCAGTTCTATGGCCTTAAAATCAATATTAGGTATTTGCAGCAGGTACTTGGTTAACGCGCCGCCACCGGGGCCTACCTCCAATAACCGTTCAAACTTTTCCTGCTGTAATGCAGCCACAATTTTACGGCATATATTCTCATCTTTCAAAAAGTGTTGCCCAAGCGATTTTTTTAGCGTGTATTGCATGCAGATGCAAAAATAGTCAATAAGTCAATGGGTAAGAAAGTCAGTTGGTTTATTGAGGAAAGTAAGGCGGAAGGTTTTAAATAAAAACATTTATTGTTTTGCCACTTAAACCTCACTTCATCAACTTCATTATTTGGCTAAATGATTGCTGGTTAAATTTGTTATATAAAGCTGCCGCAATGTTAACCTTTTCCGCTGTTGTAAGGTGGAAACTAAGAGAGGCGGATGCATCTTTATTTTCAGGGTTGTATTCAAAAATAATTCTTTTAAGCTGGGGCCCACTTGCCTGCGAAAGGTAGGCAGCGTCATCTGTTTGATAATAATTTTGTATCCTGAACCAATTGTTCTGCAATAAAAAAAATGGATTGGTTATATCATCCAAAATACCCTTATGGTTGCCGGTGCTTTCCCAATCGTTTGATGGCCGGTCACGTATCTGCACCAGCACAACCTTTGAAGTATTTTGCTTAAGCCAATCTTTAAAAGTGCTTATAAAACGAAGCGAGGCTTCCTGCCCGTAATTATCTCTCAATCCCGCGTCCATTACATCAATAACCGGGTTGGTTGGTAACCATACATTAGGCAGTGCAACAGGAAAGGTAGCATTCATCCGCAGGGCGGAAAGAACACGCAGGTTCATTGGGTTTTGTTTTTCAAAGAAGGAAGTAAAATCAATGGCATCCGGGTCTGAGACCATATTAGCACTGCTGTCTGCTGCATGCTGCATTAAAAAACGAACCGGGTGGGTACTGATGATCATCTGCCGCCCGTCATTGTTAATAGTTGAATTAAAAAAGATAGACGGGATAACAGCCAGCAATTCTGCATCTTTATAATCAGCCAGGCTTTTATTTAAAAAACCACGGGTATTGATGTTTAATTTTTGTTCGAACGCATAACCGCGGTCAATAGGATAATAATTGCCATCTGCTTTAAACTTTTTTACCGGCCCGATAAGATCTCTCGAAACAAATGATGCAAACAAAGGGTTAAGCAAGTCTTTAGAAATATCATCCACATAACCTTTGTCGCGCAAATTGGTAATGTTTCCTTTTAATTTTTCCCAATACAATTCCCTGAAATAGGCCGCGCCCAGCATGCCGCCTGAAGCACCGTTCATAAGCACTGTATGCTGCATTAATTCGCCATTGGTAATGCTGTCTAAAGCCTGCAGCACATTCATGGTAAAGGCAGCGCTTCGTATGCCTCCCCCACTTACATCAATAATAAATAAAATGGGTTTGCCTTCCGTTTGTTTTTGCTTCCAGTTATTCAGTATGCTTTCATACGTGGTTTTATCCTGCAATATGTTTTCAGGCGTCGTTAATTGTAACACACTATTCCGGTCGTATGCAGGCCTTTCATTTACATTATGGTAATCTAAGCCATAGGCTTTGTTGCGCGGGTCAATTATGTTGTGCTGGTACATTAAGTTAAGCACTACGTACAATACCATAACGGCAGGGATGCTCCAATTTTTAAGGAACAGGGCTATTGCTCCTGCGGCAGCGATAAGAATAGCGAAGAATATAGTTATACTGGCTGCGGCAGGGAACTGGAAAAATCTTATTTCTGAAAAATAGCCTATAGTTATTAAGAAAATGAATGCCAATAAAATTATCAGTACAGCTGCTATATGATGCCTTTTAAAGATGGAATCGAGGAATTGCTGGCTGTAATGTTTAACAATACGTGGTTTGCGTAATGAAAGTTTAGCGCTTAAAAACCAGTCAATCCTCACTTCTTCTTTTTCAAGCTTTCTTCTTTTTTTAAGAACAGCTTTTTCGTACTTAATGTTGGCGCTGGTTAATACAGCCTGCATGCGGCGGTAAATGGTTCTGTCAGCGCTGAAAAAATAGAGCGACGCGATAGTTATAGATAATGCAAACCCAACAAGAAAGCTGCCTGTAAGAATGATTATTTTGCCTGTATCCATTAGCTCCTCGTCCCGGGCGTAACGGATGGCGTAAAAAAAATATGTAAGTAAAAATATAAGCGGAATAACAGCATTGTTTATGCAATATTTTAAGAATGGCTGTGCAGTGGTTGCTAAAAATTTTATATTCTTTGTGTGCAATATAAATGTGGTAATGTTCCAGCTCATAATAAAAATGGCTATAGCAA
>Ga0206915_1030_pt1 | contig 40761 bp, 31 predicted proteins | sample Alteio_BWOrgHeat_70_FD_152945 | JGI IMG/M metagenome (GOLD analysis project Ga0206915, IMG submission 152945) | Enriched cells from forest soil in Barre Woods Harvard Forest LTER site, Petersham, Massachusetts, United States -... | ecosystem: Environmental > Terrestrial > Soil > Temperate forest >...
ATTATTTGCCGGATCAACAGAATGCCTTAGGTCGTAATGTAATTCCAATTTCTGTGTAAAAACGGGGATTGATAAAAAGCATAAGAAAATAAAAGTGGAAACTTTCATATATAATACATTTAAAAATTTAAACAGGAACTAATAATTTTAATGGGAATTCGTTTTTGCAAATGAGGTATTTATAACTCCATGATAAATCTCAATGAAAGCAATTCCATATTGCAGAATTGCAGCGGAAATGATACGGAATTGTAGATTTGATAGGTAGCATGAATATATAAAGCACTTACTATGAATGATTTGGATGATCTGGTCTTTATAAACTTGTTTAAAGATGCCTGCACTAAATGTTTTGGCCATTCATTAAAAACACCGCTTTCAGAATCAGAGAGCAAGCTTTTTTGCAATGAAATTCTTGATAAAATAGGGGGGGTTTAGGTGTTACTGAACCCAGACAATACAGTTTTTATATAATCAATACTTATTCGGCCGGGGCGGAATATGCTTTTCAATGGAAAGGGGCATGGATAAGCGCTGTATTAGATTATAAATATGTTCCTTACGCAAAACCAAGCAACGACCTTTTATACACCCTATATTGGTGGAAAGGTTTGTTTAATTATAAAGTTGAATTTGCCGGTGACTTTTCTATTTGGACAGAAAACAAAAATCATGGCGATGACAATACAAAAGACCTACGTGGCAAAAGATTCTCTTTTTTTGCTGAGCCTCAAATATGGTACAACATTAGTAAAAGCTTTTCAGCGGGATCAAAGGTTAATATGTTTTACCATGTTAATACAACGGATAATATTTTCCAGGTTTACCCTACAATTGCAGTAAAGTATAAGCTATAGGTTTTACGAAAGCTTAATAAACCTGAAATTACCCAGGCGCCAATTTTCAAATAAAAGATCATTATCTGTTGGCAGGGTAATATTCGCCCAATCTCTCGTAATGGCGAACATTTTTGTCATAAGTTATCATCATCTGTTGTACAATTGAAGGAACGACTGCTGCATCAACCTGCTCTCCTGCAAATTGCTTAATGGCCTCAATAGATTGCCATACTGTAACAATAAGAAATTCAATCCCTTCATTTACTTCACGTGTAAGAATGGATGCATTTACAAAGCCTTTGATTGCTGCCAATTGCGGAAAAGTATCTTTAGTAAGATGGTCAATATAATTATTTGCTTCTTCTGCTTTGGCGATGCCTTTCCAGTGACGTTCTACCATAATATTTGATGTTAATTTTATATTTCACCAAAAAATTAAATCACGCTCCCACATGCAACAAATACTTTTCTTTAAAAGATTCTTCTTTAAAGAGCGTTTCGATAGATACCACATTTGGACGAAGCCCGCTTTCAAAAATTTCCTGGACAAGGTCGCCGCCTTTTAAGCATATAAGGCCGTTTGGCAGGTCATGCCGGGTACCCCTTCTTATCAAAGGCTTGCTCCATCTCCATAGATCCTTTAAAGGCGCGACAGCGCGTGATACCGCAAAGTCAAATTTGCGGTTCTTTATGTCTTCTGCGCGGGTGTTTTGTATAGTTACGTTTTTAAGATCAATGCCTTCCACAACTGCCTGTACTACTTTTAATTTTTTGGCAATACTGTCCACCAAATGAAACTGTACTTCCGGAAAAAAAATTGCCAGTGGTATGCCGGGAAAACCGCCGCCGGTACCAATATCAATAATTTGCGTACCATGCTTAAATTCAATTACTGCTGCAATGCTTAAACTGTGCAGCACATGTTTTTCGTACAGGCCGTCAATATCTTTACGTGATATTACATTTATCTTGCTGTTCCAGTCATCATACAACTCCTTCAATGCCGTAAACTGTTGTATTTGTGTATCAGTAAAATCAGCAAAATATTTGGTTATCAATTCCAGGTCTTTGCGGGCTTTTTCCATAATGCAGGTACAAATAACAGGTAATAAAAAAACATCCAGATATCAAAAAAAATGAACAGAGGCCATAGATCTGCTTCATTCAGCTTTTTCATGCTTTTGTACCAAATGATGCTTTGCACCAAAAGCTTTACGGCAAATATGCTTAATGCAATCCACCAGCTGTAAAAAATGATGGCTGCTGCTAGCATCACATAACTCGCGATATGTGTGAATGAATATAAACCGAGCAGAAATTTATGCTTTGGTTTATAAAATTTGGCTGTTGTGTAATGGCGGTATTTTTGGCTTAGCCAGCTGTTCCAGCTTTTTTCAGGTTCGCTAAGTGTATGCGCATCGGGTTCAATCACTATAGCGGCATTGCCTTTTTTAGCCACCATATTTATAAAGAGGTCATCATCGCCGCTTGGTATCTGGTTCATTGAGGAGAACCCCTTGTTACGAAAAAAAAGATCTTTCTTATAACTTAAATTTCTTCCTACGCCCATATAAGTTGATCCTGCCAATGCATAAGAAAAATATTGCAGGGCGCTGTGAAAAGTTTCAAAACGGATTATTTTGTTGAGGAGCCCCGGCCTTTTATAGTAAGCTCCATAACCAAGTACAATATCAACTGTGTTACTAAAGCCGGCCTGCATCCGTTGTATCCAGAATTCGCTTGCGGGCACACAATCCGCATCGGTAAGCAGCACTACCTCATACTTGGCGGTTTTAATTCCCATTGATAAAGGGAATTTTTTGCCGGGTATAAGTTTGGCCTCCTGCGTTAAACGCAGGTGGTTTAAGTTTTTAAATGATTTATGAAATTCATCCAGCAGGAATTTACTGTCGTCGGTGGAGTTATCGTTTACCACAATTACTTCATGCGTGGTTTTATAGTCCTGCACCAAAATACCCGGCAGGTTTTTCACGAGATTATGTGCCTCGTCCCTTGCACAAACGATAACGGAAACGGGGTATTCCTGGGAAGATGTTTTTGCCGGGGTTTTATAAAACGCCAGGCGCCTGAAAAAATACAGGTAATAAAATAGTTGTATAACAACAGTGATTGCCAGCAATACCGGCCAAACGATTGCAGGAATGATCATCGGGCAAAAATAGTGTTTGCGGAGGTAAATAAGGTGGGAGGTTGAAAAGTTGGGTACATTGTGTTAACAGGGATGCCTGATTTTCTGGTTAACTACGCACTTTCTTGACTTTTTATTGGTAAAAAGTAGAAAATAAGAATGCCGATTTGAGCATTCTTAATGAAAAAGGTATGCTATAAGAAAACATCTGCGGGTATCCTGAAAATCCTGCCAATCTCCGTTCAATCATTCGTATGGTTTTTGAAACTATTTTTGCACCCTTATGCCCGAACTACAATTTGAATTACAGCATACAAGCAACAGCAGCAAAGCAAGAGCAGGCAGAATAATGACCGATCATGGTGAGATACTCACCCCTATATTTATGCCTGTTGGTACAGTTGGCAGCGTAAAAGCAGTTACACAACAGCAGTTGAAAGATGAGATAAAAGCACAGATCATACTGGGCAACACCTATCACTTATACCTAAGGCCTGGTGTTGATATACTTGAAGTTGCCGGCGGCCTGCACAAATTCAATCATTGGGATGGCCCAATTTTGACAGATAGTGGCGGGTACCAGGTGTTTTCGCTGGCGGCCAACAGAAAGATAAAACCAGAAGGGGTAACTTTTCAATCGCATATTGACGGAAGCAGGCATTTATTTACACCAGAAAATGTGATGGACACTCAACGCAGTATAGGAGCCGATATCATTATGGCTTTTGATGAATGCCCGCCTTATCCCTCGGAATACGATTATGTTAATAAAAGCATGCACCTTACACATGCATGGCTTGACAGGTGTTTTGCCCGGTTTAATGAAACAACAGGAAAATATGGCTATACGCAAAATCTGTTTCCCATTGTGCAGGGTGGTACTTATGGTGACCTGCGTGTTGCCTCATGTGAATATATAGCCGGTAAGAACGCAACAGGCAATGCTATTGGTGGATTAAGTGTTGGGGAGCCTGAAGAGATGATGTATGAACTTACTGCGTTGTGCTGCGAACACCTTCCGGCAGAAAAGCCGCGTTACTTGATGGGAGTGGGGACGCCCTGGAATATATTGGAAACAATTTCCCTTGGTATTGACATGTTTGATTGTGTAATGCCTACCCGTAATGGCAGGAATGGAATGCTATTTACCACCAGGGGCGTTATAAATATTAAAAATAAAAAATGGGCAACCGATCTTTCACCCATTGATGATGGTTTACCAAACGAAACAAGCAATTATTACAGTAAAGCATACCTGCGGCACCTGTTTGTTGCGGAAGAAATACTTGCTCTGCAAATTGCCAGCATCCACAACCTGTCTTTCTATTTATGGCTGGTGGGCGAAGCCCGCAAGCATATTATTGCAGGCGATTTTGAAGGATGGAAAAACGAAATGGTAGAGGTATTGAGGCGGAGATTGTAACAAATTTTTACAGGCACGAATATTTTTGCATTTAGTTATCTTTACGTTGAAAATATACGAATTATGGCAATTTTATTAACCTTAAATGAGAATATAGAGCAAATAGTGGTGGAAGCTGAAAAACTTACTGACCTGGAGCAAAAGGAAATATTGGCGTATTTGCGCACCCTTAATAGTAAGAAAGGAAAACGGAAGCCGGTTGCAAAGCCTGCAAAGGGAGCAAAACCTTTGAGCATGGAGGAAATAGACAGGATAAAGCATGAATCCAGGAAATATTATGCGAAATAAAAGATTTGTATTAGATGCTAATATTTGGGTAAGCTATTTTATAAGTGATCAACAGGAAATAATTTCTGATATAATTCTTGCCAATAAAATATCTGTATTGTATTCAACAGAGCTTATTACTGAAATATCCCGTGTATTGAATTATCCGCACCTTGCAAGAAGAAATGTAAACATAAAAGCCGCTGTTAATTTTATAAAGCGTATAGGAGTCTACCACACTTTACAATACCCTATAAAAAATTATATACCACATGATACTGATGATAATTACATAATAGCTCTTGCTCTTGAAACAAATGCCGGATTTGTAACCAGCGGTGATAAACACATCCTTTCTCAAAAAGCCATTTTAGAAAAAAAATACCGAAAGCTAAAAATTATAAGTAAAGCAGAATTTGAGGGAATGTTTGCTTGATTACAATAACCATCGCGACCAGGCACAAAAAAACTATAAGGCCAGAGCCCTATAGTTTTTTTGTCTGTGAGTTTAAGGCTTATGGAAAAATACCAAGCTCCCCATACGAAGTACCCACTTTATTAATAGCTACAACATACGCCGCAGTGCGCATATCGGGGATTTCAGGGTTAGCTTTCCAGGTGTTCATTATTTCGTGTGTCGCCTCTATCATTGTTTCTTCCAATCCGCTATGTACAAGGTCAGCTTCGCTGGCGCCGTGCTCAATAAATTTTTTCTCTGTGTCATTTACTGCCTTACCTGTCAATTCCTCAATTTGGCCAAGTATATGCTTATTCATATTCTCTGTAAACCTCTTTTCCATTCTTCCGTAACGAACATGGCTTAGATTTTTCAGCCACTCAAAATATGAAACCGTTACACCGCCTGCATTAAGGTACATGTCAGGTATTATGAGGGTACCTTTTTTAGCCAATATTTCATCTGCATCAGGTGTTAATGGCCCGTTAGCTGCTTCTCCAATGATCTTTGCTTTAACCCTTTCTGCATTGTCTTTATTTATTACATTTTCAAGCGCAGCGGGTATTAGTATATCGCAATCAAGTTCAAGCGCATCTAAGCTGCTTGCCAGGTTTTCAGCGCCCGGGAAATTAAGAATGGAACCTGTTTTTCTCCTGTGTTGAAAAACTTCTTCTTCATTTAATCCATTTGCATCGTAAATACTGCCCTCGTATTCAGCAATACCAACAACTTTTGCGCCGTGCTCACGAAAAAATTTAGCCGAATGATACCCTACATTTCCAAGCCCCTGAACAACCACGCGTTTATTTTCCACGCCGGGTGTTAATCCCAAACGTTCCATTACATCTGTCATCAAACAAACTTCCCTCACCCCAAAAAAAACGCCTAACCCTGTAGCTTCTTTCCTGCCTCTTACGCCTCCCTGGGTTACCGGTTTGCCAGTTACACAACCCATCGCGTCAACCTCTCCGGGGCGCATAGTGGCATAGGTATCTAATATCCAGGCCATTTCTTTTTCACCTGTTCCGTAGTCGGGTGCGGGAACATCAGTACCCGGCCCTATAAAATTTTTCTTTACCAATTCTGCAGTGTAGCGGCGGGTTATCTTTTGCAGCTCAAATTCACTGTATTTTTTTGGGTTTATTTTTATACCACCCTTGGCACCCCCGAACGGAACATTAACTATGGCACATTTGTAGGTCATTAAAGATGCAAGCGCCATTACTTCATCCTGGTTTACGGCCTCGCTAAAACGGATGCCTCCTTTACAAGGAGTTTTGTGCTGGCTATGCTGCACACGATACGCTTCAATCACCTCAATAGAACCATCGTCCCTTTTTATCGGAAATCTCATCTGATAGACAGCATTACATGCCTTTATTTGCTCCAGTAAACCATCTTCCCATTTGGTGAACTTTGCCGCTTTGTCAAAACTTTTGGTTACGTTTTCAAAAAAACTATAATCTTCTCCTGCCATAAATATAATTTTTAGTGAGTTTTTTAGATTTTTGCTAATGAACGTTCGTTATTTTAAAGTATATAATTTTTTATAATTTATTGATTGTTTTAAGAAGCTAAAACTTCAGCAGCATTTTATTTAGCCCTTGTTTTCCTTTTCCAGTCTCTTTATTTTCCTGTCCAAATTCAATACATATAAAAACAGGCCTGTTATTATTATTGCCGCAACCGCTACCACAACGTAAATCTTGCCATTGCTGTGCATGAAGTCTGTTGGCTCTTCAGTAGTAATGTTATTTTTATCCTGTGCCATTACAAATATGTTAACTAAGCAACATACCGTTATAAGGCCCGCTGTTTTTAGCTTATGCATTATTTAATTTCTTTTCTGTAATAAAATTTAACCGTACCCTGAGTGTAGTTATCCATACTCCTAATAAGGTCCATCCAGCTACGCCGATCCACATAAATGAGGTTACGGCTGGGGCAGAATCATTCGGATTTAAGCCCGGGTTACCTTCAGAACCCTGGCCACCGGGGTGCAGAGATTCTGTCATCCTCGGCAATATCCAAAGCGTTGGGAAAAGCATAGCAAAAGCAAAAATATTATAAACGGCGCTTACCTTATGACGCTTATCCATGTCGTTCATTGAGCCGCGTAGTACAAAGTAAGCCAGGTAAATAAGAATGGCAATAGCGGCCCCGTTCTGCTTGGGATCGCCGTTCCAGGGTGAGCCCCATTGGTAGTTTGCCCAAACAGCACCAGTTATTGTGCCCAGGATGCCAAATACGGTACCGGTGCGCGCAAACTCAACGGCATAATTATCGTGAGCAGGGTTTTGTGAGCTTAGATATTTTACAGCATACACTACTGATACCGTAAAAAATATCATCATACCAAACCACATAGGCACATGAAAGAAGGTGTTGCGAACAGATTGCTGCAGCCTGCCGTCAAGCACAGGCACTTTCACCAAAAAACCAAATGTACAGGTACAAAGAAGTAATAAGTAAGCTAATATTTTCCACCAGTACGTGCGCATCATGTGTATTTGTTTAACAGGCAGCGTTTTGGCAAACAACCTGTAAGTTATTTCTGCGGGGCAAAATTAGGGGAAAGGCGCCCATCAATGCAAATCTTGTGAAAAAATTACAGATTAGTAGTTTTTAGTTTCCAGTTTATCCCAAAGGGATCACTTGTGATAGTTTTCAGTTTATGGAGTTGATACCAAAAAAAAACACGTCAGGAAAATCATCGTTAACTGGAAACTGGCAACCGGAAACTGGCAACTTTCCTCAGTCCTTCCATAAAAAAGGAAAAAGAATTAGAGAAAGAACCACTATCATGCAATCCAGGGCAACAAGTACCAGTATCATTTGCCAAAGGCCGCCTTGTATAACAGGTTCAAAGGCTGTTTTGGCAATCTTATTCAATAATAACAATTGCGGAACAATAACAGGAAAACCCATGATTGTCATTAAAGCCGCAGGCTGCTGTGCTTTAGCTGCAATAGCAGCCAGGAATGTAAAAACAAAGCTTAACCCGATGCCCCCCAACATGCTAATACCAATAAATGCAAGCAGGTGTACCAGGGGGTTACCAAGTAATAAAAGAAATACCAGCAGGCTAAGCAGGCTCATGGCTATCATGAGCACCATATTGAAGATAAGCTTGGATAAAATAAAGTCGCCCGCGCCGGCTATTGAATAAAAATACAGCATGCGCCCTTTACTGTCTTGCAGAAAGCTTTTAGCAACAGCGTTTACGCACACAAATAGCTGCACTATCCAAAAAAGACTGTTCCATACCTGGTCTTCGGGTTCTTTTAATGAGAGGTAAACAATAAATATGGTACTTGCCACATAAAGCAATATGCCATACAAGGTGTATTGCTGGCGTATCTCCAGGAGAAAGTCTTTTTTTATTAAGGTGATGATATGCTTTGAAGATGTTGCCATATTGCCGGCAAAAATAAATGTATAAGCATGTATTTGGCCAACTTATTTCTTCACGGCCTTGTTATTTACTCCTCTTTGCATTATTTCTTCTTATGCACTGAACCTTATCTTTAGCCACATATCAAAAAAATGAAAATTAAACGTTTAAAACGGCTAAATTAGACAAGGCTTTAGGCCTGGCATATCCCTGACACAAAATATTTATGATGCAGATTCTGAAAATGGCCCTGGTTCTATGTAGTCTTTATGCCATTGGGTGCAGTGCCTCTGCGCAGGAAAGCAATGCAATGGCACGCGGCCTTAGTTTGCATTATGTATTGCGTGTTGATACTACCGACCTTTCGGGTTATGATATTGAATTGCATATTAACAATGCCCCGCATACTTTACGGCTTGCAATGGCCACCCATCACGAATACGATGATAAATATTGGAAACACCTTGAGCACTTTTCAATTAAAACTTCCACAGGCAAGGGCAGCTTTGTTAAAGAAGACAGTGCTTTATGGCGCATATCAATACCGGAACACGATGCTGTTATAAGTTACAGGCTGCATCTGCCTAACCAAACAAGCCCTCAACGTGCTTGTCACCGTCCTTTTCTTACTGCCACAGGCGGATTGGTGGGCGACCTGCATTCATTTATGTATATGGTGGGGCAAACAGATATTCCATGCTATGTTACTTTTCAAATGCCGGGCGATTGGAAAATTGCCACAGGGCTAAAGGCAACAAGCGACCCAAAAGTATATTCTGCTTCATCAGCAAAGGTTTTGATGGATTGCCCGGTATTGATTGGCAAATTGCATACATGGGGTTTTACAGTTAGCGGCATTCCTCATAGAGTTGCGTATTGGGCTGCACAAAATGCATTAGCCTTCGATACTTCGTTATTGGTTGATAATATAAAGAAGATTAGTGAGCAAGAAGTGAGCCTATTTGGGGCGATACCTTATGATAATTACACGTTTCTTTTACAGGACAATGCTTTTGGCGCTTTGGAGCACCTTAATTCTGTAACCTTGGGTACACCTTCAGCCATGCTCGCCTCACACATGAATTATTTTTGCGAAGAGATAGCGCACGAGTTTTCACATACATGGAATTTGATGCGGATAAAACCCGCTGAGTACACAGAATTAAACTATGGGCCACAGGAAAGGGCATCCGGGCTATGGTTTAGCGAAGGGCTTGCCATGTTTTATGCAGACCTGCTGGTAAGGCGCGCCGGGCTTGAAACAGAGGATACTACACGCACCGCACATCTTGAGCACATTATAAAAAGATATTATGCCGATACCGGTAATACTTTTATTCCGACCGCGAAAGTAAGCCTTACCTCGAATGTTTTGCCGGGCGAACTCGGAGACTATAATGCAAGTGTTCATGTGCAGGGCGAGTTGATCGGTGCAATGCTTGATCTTATCATTCGAAATGCCACGAATAATAAGCGTTCAATTGATGATGTGATGAAAGCGATGTTTAAACGTTTTGGCGGCGACAAAGGCTTTTATACAAAAGATATTGAAGGTGTTGTTAAAGAGGTTTGTGATTGTGATGTGCATCCATTTTTCCAGGCGTATGTTTATAACGGCCATGCCATCAATTTTAATGAATACCTAAAACTGGCCGGCATGCAGATGCAGCTTTCCTGGACGGTGGCAAAAGATGATAAGGGCAATGTTGCGCCTGACTTTAGAATATACAAATGGACATCTCCGGCTGATTCAAGCTCCCGCATCTTCATTACAACTCCCAATGGCTGCTGGGGCAGGGCAGGGTTGCATACTACAGATATACTTGTCGCCTTTAATGGCAAACCTGTTGAAAGATCATCCAGCTTTGGCAGCCTGTTAAGGGATGTGCATATTGGCGATACGGTTTTTATCATGGTTAAACGTGATGACGGTACGAAAACAATACCTGTAGTTATTACAAGTTATATGGAGCCTGTTGTTAAGATTAAGCCGCTTGACAAGGTGAATGAGCAACAACAAAGCGTATTTGATAGTTGGATAAAAGGATTGAATTAGAACTCAGTTCCGTTACAGCTTTACCCTTGTTTTTGCATGCTCCAGGTGCCAACCGAAGAATGATCGTAGTACACGCCATCTTTGTCCTTTCTAACAGACCTTATTTCCCATTTGCCTGCAAATTGTTCACCATTGTACTCGCCTGAATAAAGAACATTTTGTGAAGGGCTATCCTTATTGGCTACTATTTGGCCATCTTTTCCCGCAGTCCACAAGAAAGGGTAGGTTAATGTAAAGAATATAGCATTACTCTCTACATAACCTTTAATAAATGCAGGCTCGTCAAATATATTTTTGAGCCGTTCTTCTGTACAGGTTCCTAACAAACTACCATCCACCACCTCTATTTCAATTGTAAAAGGTTCTGATTTTCCGTGATATTTTTCCGAGTAAGTTTTGCCATATGTGTATTGTCCAATCCATTTGCCCGAAAAAAGATCATCACTTTCCTTTTTTGAAGGTGATTTATATTCTTCATTGAAAATTCTGTCTTTATTTGAATTAATGTATGCCTCGCTTCTTTTGAAATCTGCTTTAACATTTGGTGAAAGGTAATTTATCCATAATGGGGTGACTTCCCCACGATAAAAGGCATATAAAGCAAGCGCATATGCCCAATGCGGCTGTTTTAAATAACCTATACTTTCATATCCCCAGCTATGAAAATTTTTAAACCACCTAAAAGAGGCATTTGCATTGAATATGCCTAATCCAAACAGAACTGTACATAAGTCAGACAGAAACTTATGGTTACTTCCAGTTCTTTTGTCACGCAATAGAATAACACTTGCAAACCCATAAGCCAGCAATGCAACCATATTTTCTGGTATCTGTAAACTGCTTTCTTCTATAAAAACATCATATTTCTCTCTTTCATCTTTTTCAAAATATAACCCCGCTGCATGATGCCCGCTACTTTTGTTGGTCTCTGTAAAAGTGTCGGAACCGACAGTATGTATCTTGTCTTTATACAATTGGAGATTTATTTCGTTTATGTCGATATCCATTTGCAGTGCTACTATTTCAGCCGTCTGGACTAAGGTAGCGGCTGAGCCATCATAGCGTATCGGAAAATGTTTTACATCTGGCAATAGAATTTCTTTATTAATAATTATCTCTTTGCCGAACATATCAATCAACCATAAAAACGCATATTCCATCCATAAACGGGTTTGCTGGTCAAGCGGGCATTCAACATTCTTATTTCTTGAAAAAAAGCCGGGCATAATGTATTAGGGTATAACCTTTTTAATGAAATATTCTCTCTACAAATAAATTGATCACTTCTACAAATATCAGGATGATGATGATCCACTCCAGCACCACGCTGTTGCGGTATTGCAGCAGGTCTTTAAACAACTCGAGGTTCTCTTTCACAATTTGCAGAGCTTCCTGTATTGTCCTGAAACGTGCCTGCAGGTCGAAAGTTTTTTTAAGGCCAACGTCAAGCTTATTCAAATTTTCATCCTCCCAGGTTTCATCAGGCGAATCGAAAATATAGAGATTTTCAGCCACCCTGTTTTTAAGGTTAAGTGTTCTGCCAATATATTTTTTCAGGTCAATGCCCGCAATATCAAGCTTGCCTTTTCGTTCCAGGATTTGGGTGTGATAATTTGTTTCTTCAAGCAAAATATTTGTTTGCTGTGAATAATGGTCCAGCGCTACAGATTGGGACACATTAAGCATGATCAGCCTAAGCTCCTCTATCCCGGCATGCGGTATCTCCACCTTATTATACCCGAAATTTATTTTAAAAGCATTTGTTTCAATATCAAATTCATCATTCAGCCTTTCAGGAAGAATATTTTTGCAGTAGGGGGTTATCAGTTTTAAAAAAGCGGTCATCTCAATTTCAGTATGATTTAAAAAGCAAACGATGCCATACTTAAAAACATAGATGAATTTATCCTTGCCGACTTTATAAAATAATTCATCGGAATCACCGTGATATATCTCAGCGGTAAAGTCAGACTTAAACTGTTTAATATCTATACTGTCGGCTATTTGATACGATAATACTTTTAACATGCATCTTGCTTTGGTTACGGGCTTGGGGAGGATAAAGGTAAGAAGAAAAGGGGTATGCGGCAGCCTCACCCTAAATCCCTCTCCTCGCGGAGAGGGACTTGCGGAGAACCCATTTTATTATGTGAATCCAATTTTCCAGAGGTTCTTTTTTTGTATTTGTTGCCCTGAAATTTTGGGGTTTGGACATTAAATTTTGGTGCTTCCTTTACCCTGAGTTATGGCAACACTCCGTAAGGTGACGGGGTACGTTACAAAATGTTACGCATGAAGGGTATTTTTTCCAAATTTTTACTGCGGAAAATGCCCGGCTAAGGCTGAATATACCCTTTACCAAACGGACCCCTTACCAGGGTTTTTCATATTTTCTATCTATATATTTTAATTTGCGAATGGAACGGAAGTATCTTTTATGGCACAAATTAAATCGAACCTGCTGGCAGGCAAGTTGCACAATTGAAACTAAGCAACCAATCAACCCTCTTTTACTAATCAACTAATCATCCGTACAATGGCACGCCAATGACAACGTTTTTGTACGGATGGATTTCTGAACCACGATTTGGGTGGATTTATGGGATTATGAAGATTGAAATGCTCCAAGCTTTACACTATAAACAATACCCTCCCCGGATTTCACCGCGTAAGGCTTCATCTTCCCCAAACCGTACATGTCTGTACAAATAATCATTTTTTTTCTGCCTTTTCCCTCAAACCGCCGTTACAAAATAGCCAGATTTCATGCGTTGACTCATACATGTAATTTAATAAAAACAATTGATTATTCCTAAAATTCGGGGCAATTTTTTATAAATTTTTTAGCAATTTTCCGCGTTGAACTAAAATATTTAGTAAACAAAAAGTAATGACTATCGCTGGCAAACGGGATGAACGATTTTGTATTAAAGTTTGATGATGTAAGCACCCGGCGCTGATATAAATTGCCCTGTTATTATTTGTCTTTTACCAAATGTATGTTCCAGGTTCCCTTAGCTGGCCTATATGGGATTGGAATAAATCCAAAAAGAAAACCAATAGTATAATTAAACTTCCAGTCGCCGTTTATTTCCATTTTATCCGGCGTAAATGTACCGGAATAATAAAGAGTTGGATGTGGCACATCTGATATTTTGCGCGTCCCTTTTGTGTCTATAATAAAGGTTTTTTTATGCATAAACTTTCTGAAAAAAATTTTCTCATTCTCAATGTTTCCGATGACTTCGCCAGTACCTTCCATACCGCCAGTTGAGGTGTCATCAGTCACGGTCCCTTTAAAATTGTTGCCGTCAAATGAGTTTATTGTTAAACTAAAATATGTTTTATCAAAGCCTTTTATTTTTTGAATATGTTTATTATTATATCTGTAAAACCCCAACCAGTTTCCAATCATAAACTTACATTTTAAAGTGCTTCTGCAATGTATCTGCGTTTTTGAGAATTGTAACGAAAATTGAGTACTCTCATTATCAATTGTAGTCATAAATTAATTTCCCTTCCATTCCTTAACCAGTTTCATCATCACTTCATTTGTAATATATTCGCCTCTTTCAAATTCTGCCTCCGCTTCCATCAATTCTTCATTATAACGTTGTATGGTGATATTCTCCAAAGATTCATCTTTATCTATCGCCGAAGTTGACATAAAAATCATTTTGAACAAATTTACAATTATTTTTTGCCTAAACTCTTGCTTTTAACTTTTCTCACCCTCAAATCATTAATTATCCTTAAACTTGCCATCCAAATTAAATGCAACAACTATGGATGCCGCCATTCAACAAAAAGTGAATACATGGCTTAATGGTAATTACGACCAGGCCACAAAAGACGAGATAAACAGGTTACTAAAAGAAAACCCGGATGAATTAACGGATGCATTTTACCAAAACCTTGAATTTGGTACCGGGGGTATGCGCGGGCTTATGGGTGTTGGCACCAACCGTATGAACAAATACACCATTGGTACGGCCACACAGGGGTTTGCCAACTACCTGAGAAAATCAAAAGGGACTGATGCTGAAATAAAGGTTGCCATTGCACATGACAGCCGCAACAACAGCCGCTTTTTTGCTGAAACAACCGCTAATGTATTTGCAGCAAATGGCATAAAAGTATTTTTGTTTGATACCTTACGGCCCACGCCGGAACTCAGCTTTGCCATCCGCACTTTAAAATGCAATGGAGGTGTTGTTTGTACTGCAAGCCATAACCCTAAAGAATATAATGGTTATAAAGCATACGGTGATGATGGCGGCCAGCTTGTTCCACCGCATGATAAAAATGTGGTGAATGAAGTGAACGCCATTAAAACTGTGGATGATATTAAATGGAGCGGGGGTGAAGCCAATATCACTATTATAGGGTCCGAAATGGATGCTGAATATATAAAAATGGTAAAAACACTTAGTGTTTATCCCGATGTTATTGCAAAACAGCATGATCTCAAAATTGTTTATACACCCATACACGGTTCCGGTATAATGCTGGTGCCGCAGGTATTAAAAACTTTTGGTTTTACCAATGTAAATATTGTGCTTGAGCAGGAAATCCCGGATGGTAATTTTCCCACGGTTGGTTATCCTAACCCGGAAGAACCTGAAACAATGAGCCTCGCTATTAAAAAAGCAAAGGAGCTTGATGCGGATATATTATTGGGCACCGACCCAGATGCCGACCGTGTGGGCATCGGCATAAAAAACCATAAGGGCGAATGGATACTGATGAATGGCAATCAAACTGCTGTGCTTGGCTTTACTTATCTTATTGAAGCGCGCAAAGCAAAGGGTATTGCACAGGCCAACGATATGGTGGTAAAAACGATTGTTACAAGCGATATGATTGATGAAGTTGCAAAAGATAACGGTGTTGCCTGCTACAATGTGCTTACCGGTTTTAAATGGATAGCCGAACTGATAAAAGAAAAAGAAGGCAAAGAAAATTATGTGATCGGCGGTGAAGAAAGCTTTGGTATGATGGTAGGCGATAAAGTGCGCGATAAAGATGCCGTGTCTGCAGTTGCATTTCTTTGCGAAATGGCAGCTTATGAAAAAGAGCAGGGCAAGCCTTTGTATGATAAATTGATTGACCTGTATGTTAAATATGGTTTTTATCTTGAAAAACTAATAAGCATTACTAAAAAAGGCATGCGCGGGCAGGAAGAAATTGCCGAAATGATGCAGGGCTACCGCGATGCCCCTCCAAAAATTATTAATGGTTCGCCGGTTGTGCAATTATTGGATTACCAGCTACAGGTTGGTAAAAATCTGCAAACAGGCGAAAGCCACGCTATTACATTGCCACAAAGTAATGTGCTGCAGTTTATATTAGAAGATGGTACAAAAATTTCGGCAAGGCCCAGCGGCACAGAGCCTAAGATAAAATTTTATTTCAGCGTACATACAAAGCTGGAAAGTAAAGAGAGGTACGACGAAACCCATGCTTTATTAGAAGCAAGAATAGAAGGGATCATTGATGATATGGATTTGAAATAATGTCAGAACGGGGATCCCGTATTCGACGGGACAAGTTTTGGGTAGATTATTGGGATTAAGAGGAAGAGGAGGAGAGAAGTGGCAACAAAAGATACACTAATATATACCCCATAGGGGTAACCTGTTTGTAGAAAAGACAATTCCATTTGATAAGACATGCCCCGTAGGGGCTACCCGTTTGTAAAAAAAAGAAAAGTGACAACATATCCAATATGGTCGCCAATAAATTTAAAATATAATCATTTTTTATGCCTAACACCTATACACAAATATACATTCACTGTGTATTTGCTGTAAAATACAGAGTGGCGGTAATACAGCCGGCTTGGGAAGAAAGGCTGCATAAATATGTTACCGGAATAGTGCAAAATAACGGGCACAAATTATTGGCCATTAATTCTGTTCCTGATCATATGCATTTGTTTGTTGGACTTAATCCATCTCAATCAATTTCGGATATGATGCGCCTGGCAAAAGGCGATAGTTCTGAATTTGTGAATAGAGAGGGCTTTACTCCTGCAAAGTTTTATTGGCAGGATGGGTATGGGGCTTTTAGTAATAGCAGGTCACAAATAGATAAAGTGGCTAAATATATTATGGGCCAGAAAGAACATCATCGAAAAAAGACTTTCAGGGAAGAATATATAAGCATGTTAAAAGATTATGAGATAGATTATGATGATAAATACATTTTTCACGATTTATTAGATTAGGTACAAGGGTAGCCCCGCCGCGGCGGGGCATTTGAAACCTGTTACGTATCTTTTTGCTACAAACAGGTAGCCCCGATGGGGCACATCTGTGAGAACGAACGCGATTTAAAAGCATGTAACCTTTGCGGATAATTTGTTTGTAGAATTGGGTAGCCCCTACGGGGCATTAGAAATTTATCAATATCTTTTTTTCTACAAACAGGTAGCCCTGATGGGGCATAACAAAAGGGCGAACACATTCTACAGGGAATAATTTATAAACGGGCGTTTTAAATATGACTTCTATATGAAAAAATCCTTCCTGCTTTTTGCTGTTGCCTTATTGCCGGCTTTCTCTTTTGCCAATGTACGGTTGCCAAAAATATTTGGAGATAACATGGTACTTCAGCGTAATAAGCAAATACCGGTATGGGGCTGGGCTGATGCGGGCGAGCAGGTGACTGTAAAATTTAATAAGCAGGAAGATAAAACTGTAAAGGCAGATAACACCGGCCACTGGCTTATTATGCTTGACCCTGAAAAAGCGGGCGGCCCGTTTGTATTAACCATTACAGGAAAGAATACCATTACATACAGTAATGTGCTTGTTGGTGAAGTTTGGATATGCTCGGGGCAATCAAATATGGAATTCACTTTGCGCAGCGCAATCAATAACGCACAGGAAATTTCAGATGCTAACTATCCGCTGATAAGGCATATTAAAGTCCCTTTAACGATAAGCGCTGTGCCAAAAGAAGATATTAACGGCGGGGAATGGAAAATATGCAGCCCACAAACTGCAGCAGATTTTACGGCAGTTGGTTATTTTTTTGCAAGAGAGTTATACAACCAACTGCATGTGCCCATAGGTCTTATCAATACATCATGGGGAGGCACTCATGTGGAAACATGGACAAGCAGGAAGGCTTTTGAAGAAAGCGATGAATTTAAGAATATGATCGCCACTATGCCTGTGCTGAACCTTGATTCAATTGCAAAAGTTAAGAAGGACGCTATGGTACAAAAGGTAGAAGCATTGCAGGGGGCAATGCCCAAACCCGGCGAAGCTGAACAATGGAAATCGTTTGATTTAGATGACAGTAAATGGCCAACAATGCAGTTGCCATCGCTATGGGAGGAAAAAGGGTTGCCTGACCTTGACGGGCTTGTATGGTTTAGAAAAGAATTTACCGTTGCCGCTGAAGATGCCGGCAAACCGGCTACCATAGAATTAAGCATGATTGATGACAATGACGAAAGCTATGTGAATGGTATTAAAGTTGGCAGTACAAAGGCTTACAACGCAAAAAGAAAATATACCATTCCGGCGGGTGTGCTGAAAGCGGGAAAAAATGTTATTGCTGTACGCGTTGAAGATACCGGTGGCGGCGGTGGTATTTATGGTGATGCAACTGATATGAAAGTAACCGTTGGTGATAAGGTGCAATCATTAGCAGGCAATTGGTCTTTTAAAGTGGAAGAAGCTTATATGAGCTCCACCATAGGGCCAAACAGTTACCCAACATTGTTATTCAATGCAATGGTGAATCCGTTAATACCATACGGCATACAAGGCGCTATCTGGTACCAGGGCGAGGCTAATGCAGGCAGAGCGTATCAATATAGAACAGCATTTCCCTTGATGATAAAAGACTGGCGCTGGCATTGGGGCGAAGGCGATTTTCCATTCTTTTTTGTGCAGCTTGCCAGCTTTAACTCAGCAAACGGCAACAGCAATAATGGAAGTACATGGGCAGAACTGCGCGAGGCGCAAACCATGACCTTATCGCTAAACAATACAGGCATGGCAGTAACCACCGACATTGGGGAAGAAAAAGATATTCATCCAAAAAATAAACAGGATGTAGGCAAACGCCTGGCAGCCGTTGCATTAAATAAAGTATATGGAAAGAAGATTGTTTACAGTGGGCCAACGTACCAATCAATGAAAGCAGATAATGGTAAGGTCATTCTTTCATTTACCAATATAGCCGGCGGCTTTGTTGCAAAGAACGGCGATCTGCAGGGTTTTGAAATTGCGGATAATGACCATGTATTTTATAATGCTAACGCCACCATTGAAGGTGACCATATTATTGTTTCATCAGATAAAGTTGCAAACCCGGCGTCAGTGCATTTTGCCTGGGCAGATTATGCGGGCTCGGCCAACCTGTATAATAAAGAAGGCTTTCCGGCAGTGCCTTTCAGGACTGATGACTGGAAAGAAATGACCAGGGATGCGAAGTTTGCGATAGGGCAGTAAGCCGGCTAAATTTTTTTAATTGGCAGGCGAAATAGTAAACGCAGTTTTTTCTCAAAAAGACAATGTATTTATTTGTGATTATATTTTCTTCAAGACAGAAAATCATACTGCTTGCAGTACCTTTGCACCCTTATTATGAGAAAGTACGAAGATACATACCAGCATAAAGGATTAAGGCGGAAACTTGTGGAAACAATACGTAATAAAGGCATCACTGACGAGAATGTTTTAGCTGCGATAAACAACATACCCCGTCATTATTTTTTAGATTCTGCTTTTGATAAAATTGCTTACGAAGACAGGGCCTTCCCGATAGGCGAGGGGCAAACCATTTCACAACCCTACACCGTGGCTTATCAAACACAATTACTTAAAGTAAACATAAATGATAAGATACTAGAGATAGGTACTGGCAGTGCCTACCAGGCAACGGTTTTGGCGGAAATGGGCGCACGCGTGTTTACTATTGAGCGGCAAAAAAAATTGTATGACATCCAGCAGCAGAAGTATGTTTTCGTAAACAAATACCCGTCCATAAAATTTTTTTATGGAGATGGATTTTTGGGACTGCCCACCTTTGCACCATTCGATAAAATTCTTATAACAGCCGCTGCACCATATATCCCACCAATACTGGTAGAACAACTAAGAACGGGTGGCATAATGGTATTGCCGCTTGATGATGAAAGCGGGAACCAGCGCATGCTGCGCATTACCAAACGCGCAGATGGCGGTTATGATGAAGAAGCTTTTGAACAATTTTCTTTTGTGCCAATGCTGCGGGGGAAGAATAAGTGAGAAGACGCCCCTATCCTCCCGAAACAAGTTCGGGACAGGCTCTAAAGGGGGAATAAGAAAAACCATTTTAGATCATATGATTATCCGCATATAGCAACCAAGATAATCCTTGTGCGCTTTGTGATCATCCTTTGTGGTAAAAAGAAATAGAACCACAAAGCCCACAAAGAAAATACAACACAAAGAGGACACAAAGTTTGTCTCAAAATTGTTTAGGTTAATATATGCGGATAGTCAGTTTAGATTAACCTGAATTCGGGATAAGAAATTATGATTCCTCAAGTTCCAGAGGAACCTAAATATTGGTAGAGAAAAATACAACTGGATAACAGCATGCCGCAGGTATGCAATATATTGTGTACAGCACACTTTAAATAATATTTGTTTTGTTTGCTACCAATATTGCGTCCTTATAAGGACAAAAGGCCTTTCTTATCCCGAATTCACGTTAAATTAATTAAACTGGTAGTATAAGCCTGTTATTACTCTCCCTTTAGGGGATAGGGGCATCAACTCTTTACTTTGCCTGCCAATATTGAAGTGCCTAAACCTAAGAACGCAATTATTGTAAATGACCATCTTAAACTGGCTGCCTGTGCCACAAAGCCAATGAGCGGCGGACCCAGTAAAAAGCCCAGGAAGCTGATGCTTGAAACGGCTGCCAATGCTAAGCCGGGCGGCATTTTCGCTGTCTTCCCCGCAAGGCCGAACACCAATGGAACGACGCAGGATACGCCCACACCAATTAAAAGACACCCGGTAGTTGCGGTATATATAACGGGAAATAAAACAACGATCATTAAACCCGTTGTTATTAATACTCCGCTAACCTGTAAAATTCTTTTTACACCAAATTTAGTTACCATCCAATCACCTAAAAAGCGCCCAACAGCCATGGCGCCTGTAAAGGCTACATAACCAATGGCAGTAAATGCAGCCCGGGCCTGCACCACCTTTTGAAAATAAACGCCGCTCCAGTCAGCCATCGCTCCTTCACATATCATACAACAAAAAGCAATAAGCCCTAACAATAAAATTTGTTTATCAGGTTTTACGAATAAGGGCTGCGAACTGTTGGCATCAAAATTATTGGGCAATGTGTATTTATAGGCCCCAAAAACGAGTAAAGCTGTTAGCAGGCAAATAATAGAAAAATGTATCAGCGGTGTTATGCCTGCTGATACAAACAAGCCGCCTATTGCAGCACCGCTAAAACAGGCAATACTCCACAGGCCATGAAAGGATGCCATGATAGACCTGCCATAAAGTTTTTCCACCCCTACGGCCTGCGTGTTCATAGCTATGTTTACAAGGTTTGCCCATAATCCAAAAAAGAAAAGAGCGAAAACTAGCTGCAACGCAGAGGCTGTTATAGATAATAGAATTAAAGTAAGCGGGTAAAGAATGGCAGCGCCTATAATGAGCTGCCTGCTGCCAAAACGGGATATAAGCCAGCCCGATATTGGAAGGCTTACCAACTGCCCTACAGGCAATGCGAATAATACACCGCCCAATACAGCCTCGCTTAACTGTAGTTTGGTTTTAATATCGGGTATCCTGCTTGCCCAACTGGCAAATGTTAAACCCGCCACAAAGAAAAATACGCTTACCGCTATACGGTAAGCCCTTGCACTTAATGTAAGAGATGCATTCATGTTCTGCATATTTTTATATATAAATATTTTTCAAATTAGCAATAGGAGTTCGGGATAAACAATTATAATTCTTTGAGTTCCTTAGGAACCTAATATCGGCAGAAAAACACGAAATGAAATAAAGGCATGCCGTAGGTATGCAATATATTGTGTACCCCGCATCAAGCGCGGGGCAGGCTCTAATGGCACACTTAAAAATAATATTCAATCTGCTACCAATATTATGTCCTTACCGGACAAATTATTTTCTTATCCCGAACGTTAATTAATACCTCCGGAAAATCATTTTAAATAGGCTTCAAACGAATTAATTAAGCCGCATTATTTTTTTTTATTTCTCTTTGCTCCGGTTGCAGCGAGTAACATTCATTCTCGTGCGGTAGTTCTTTGTTCATCAAATCAGAGGTCAAAATAAAATCTGCCGTTATTTTATTGGTGGCTATAATAATATTTGCATTATTGGCAGTGCGCATTAGCGCCTTTATACCATTTTTTTGCATTTGCGTTTCTCCGGCATTCCAGAGCAGGATCAGTATATCAACCTTCCCGTCAGCTATCATATTGCCAAGTTCCTGGTATCCATGCAAAGGGCCGCTTAGAAAGGTGTGAACAGGTTTGTTTAATGTTCCCCCCAATATATTAGCTGCATCCCCCGATGCGATAATTTCGTGTTGTGTTAAAAGGCCTTTGTTAAAATATGACCATTCTATCAGCTCAGATTTATTATTACTGTGCACTATAAATGCAATCCGTTTAACACTGTTTATATTTGTTGCGTTCATCATTTGTTTGTTGCTTTTAACGTTTTAATTATATAAAACAAATTGCCTGCTATAATCTTAGCAGGCAATCCGTTTTATATGTTGTATTGTTTTTTTTAATAAAATAACATAGCGTGTATTTTATACACTATACAATACAGGATTTAATAAAAGGTAACCCATTCAGGGTTACGGGTTACTTTTGTTGATATTTATATACAGTAAAAAGAACAGGGTTTTAACATATCACGCTTTAACATGTTAAAATTTTTGAACCGTTATTTTTTATTCATCTCGCATAAAGTAAAATTCTTGCGTTAATTTTACCCCTTTGTTACAATGCTGCCTATAGCACTAAAATAACTATATGATAAATTATAAAACCAATATTCTGTTAGTTGTTGCCATTATTTTGTTTGCCCCATTTTGCAGTAAAGGCGTTTCTAATAATTCAAACGGCAATAATAATAATGGCGGCGGAGATACAAGCACCGCTACTACAGAAACAGTAGTGCCATGGGTGACTGACCCTGATCATTCAGTTTTATTTCAACAGGCAGGCTCTTTGCTACATTACAATGCACCGACATCTACCAGTGTTATTGACATAGATGATAAGCAAACTTTTCAAACAATGGATGGGTTTGGCTACACGCTTACAGGCGGCAGCGCTATGCTTTTGCAGGGTATGGATGCAGCATCAAGGGCATCTTTACTAAATGAGTTGTTTGCCTGGGATAAAAATAATATTGGGGTAAGTTATTTACGTGTCAGCATTGGATCATCCGATCTGGACGATCATGTTTTTTCTTATGATGACCTTGCAGCAGGGCTTACAGATAGCACACTTTCAAAGTTTAGTATAAGCACGGACGAAAAATATCTTATACCGGTACTTAAGCAAATACTGGCGATAAACCCTGCAATTAAAATATTGGGCTCACCATGGTCGCCACCTGCCTGGATGAAATCAAACAACAGTACAATGGCCGGAAGTTTATTGGCAGCATATTATTCATCGTATGCTAACTATTTTGTGAAATACATACAGGCAATGAAGGCAGAAGGTATTACTATTGATGCCATCACCATTCAGAATGAACCATTGAACCCCAACAATAACCCAAGCATGGTTATGCAGCCAACAGAAGAGGGCAGTTTTATTAAAACAGCGCTGGGGCCTGCTTTTGCTGCTGCAGGCATACAAACAAAAATATTTTTGTATGACCATAACTGCGACAGGCCTGATTACCCAACAACTATTTTAGATGATACTGCTGCAGCCAAATATGTGGATGGCTCTGCGTTTCATTTATATGCCGGCAGCATAAATGCGTTAACTTCTGTGCATAATGCCCACCCGGATAAGAATCTTTATTTTACAGAACAATGGGTAGGCGCACCGGGCAATTTAAAAGGAGATATGGACTGGCATATTGCAAACGTGGTAATAGGTTCAGCACTTAACTGGAGCCGTGTAGCGCTGGAATGGAACCTGGCATCTGATCCCACTTATTCAATTCATACGCCCGGGGGATGTACACAATGCTTAGGCGCGGTAACAATTAGCGGCAGTAATTTTAATTATAACCCGGCATGGTACACCATAGCGCATGCGGCAAAGTTTATCAGGCCTGGTTCTGTACGTATTGCGTCACCTGTAATAAGTGGCCTGGTAAATGCGGCATTTAAAACACCGTCGGGCAGTATTATTCTGCTGGTGGAGAATACGGGAACAGCTACGGCGGATTTTAATATCCGTTTTGCTACCAAAGCCTTTGCAGCCTCCCTCAATCCGGGCGCTGTAGCAACGTATGTTTGTAATAAGTAAGGCTGAAGGGCGCGTTTTAAGATAGACAGAATTGCTATTTACTCTTTAGCAAGGTCTGCCAGTTTATTAACTGTTTTCCAGTTTCTTGTGGTTGCGGTTACCTTAAGCTTATTCTCAAAAAAGGTATTTGATATTTTTGTATTGCCATACCCGTTAGGGCAGTAAACATATACTTCTTTACCCAGGATGATAAATTTTTCCGGTGAATGATAATATTTTTTAATAGCTTCTAACTGCGCTTTTTGAGGAACATCTGAAAGAAAAGTAACATGCAGTTTTTCAATATCAATCCCATCCTGTTTTAGAAAAGGGTTGGTAACAAGCGTATTTTCAATTTCATTTAACGACCTGATTATTACAGGCACATCAAAGCCATATTTTTCCAATATCTTTTTTTCAATTTTTTTTGCAAGGCCCTGCTCTGAAGGAACTTTTGCAAACTTAAAAATTACATTGCCGCTTTGAATATAGGTAATGATATTTTTAAGGTTTAATTCTTCATACAAATCTTTTAAGCCAGTCATGGGGATTTTATTATGGCCACCCACGTTAATACCACGTAAAATTGAAATATAAGTTTCCATTGTTTTGCCAGCTTGATACTAAAAATGGTTCAAAAAAATACAAATACACTTTGGCTAAAGCCATTCGCACCTTCTTCCATTAACCCCAGCTTTAAAGCTGGGGTTATGTCAAAATCACTGCTATCGGCTTTAGCCAAAGGAAATTTTAATTCTAAATAGCCTGAACTTCGATGTCTTATATTAAGAAATCTTGTTGCTGTTAAATTTACCTAAAATCTGTTATACCCTATTTCTTCAGCTTACAGTCAACAATATAGCCCTCTAAATCATACTTTTCAATCATCAAAATTCCGCTTTTTTTCCGCTTATCTAAAAAATTAGTGTCCCTTTCATACAATGTGTACATTTGAATTATGCTAAAACTGTTGAGCATATTATGGAATAGCTTTAAAATGTCCATCCAGGAGCTGCATAACAATAAGCTAAGAAGCTCCCTTTCATTAATGGGTATTACTATTGGCATTTTTTGTATCATAGGGGTTTTATCTACTGTTGACAGCTTAAAGAATAAAGTGCAAACAGATATTAAAGCCCTTGGTTCAAATACTATTTATGTAGATAAATGGCAATACTCAGGCGGCCCCGATTACCCCTGGTGGAAATTTGTGAACAGGCCTCTTCCCAAATTTAATGAAGTGAAGTTTATCAAAGAAAAAAGCTCCCTCGCTGAATATGTTTGTTATAACAATGGCACAAATGCAAATTTATTATATGGTAATTTCCAGATAAATAATATCACCGTAAACGGGGTATCTGAAGAATTTAATAAAATACAAAAAGTAGATATTGCTTTTGGGCGCTATATAAGTGAAAATGAATTCCTGCGGGGAAACCCTGTCGCCATAATTGGATTTGATAATGCAGAGCAGTTATTTGGGTCAGCACAAAAAGCTGTGGGCAAAATGGTTTCTTTCGACGGGCACCATGCCAGCATAATTGGTGTGGTGGCAAAACAGGGACAAAGCTTTATTGGAAGCCCTTTTGATTACGACCATTGCTTAGTTATTTCCTACCGGTATTTTGCCAGTTTATACAATACAAATAATACTGAGCTGCAACCCGCAATATTAGTTAAGGCCAAAGACAATGTACCAAGTGCAGCACTTGTGGAAGAACTGGAAGGCATTATGCGCCAATTGAGAAAATTAAGCCCTACAGAAGATGATAATTTTGCCCTGAATGATATAAATGTGCTCAGCGAAAATACAAATGGGCTTTTTTCAACACTAAACATAGGTGGTTGGGCAATTGCCGGTTTGAGCCTGATAGTAGGAGCTTTTGGCGTAGCAAATATTATGTTTGTTACCGTGCGTGAACGTACGAGCCAGATAGGGTTAAAAAAAGCGATTGGCGCAAAAAGACGAACCATACTTACCGAATTTTTATTAGAGAGCGCCTTTCTGTGCCTGATTGGCGGCTTTGTAGGATTGGCGCTTGTTTGGCTGCTTGCAACACTTTTAAGCCACGTTATGCCCTTTGCCATAGGCATTGCGCCGGGCATTATTATACTTGCATTTAGTATTTGCGTAATACTTGGTATTTTATCCGGCATTATCCCGGCTTCCATTGCAGCCCGCATGAACCCAGTGGACGCGATAAGGAGTAAGTAGGAACGCCAAGCCAAGCCCCCGCCCTAAAGGGGGAACTTATGCCCCCATCTCCTAAAGGGGTGCTACAATACATTAGTTTTATTTTTTTCAATATTAGTTCCGGATAATTGAATTGATCCTTCTTGCACCGCTTTAGGGAGTGGGGGCTAATATTCCATATTTTTGCAGCATGAATAACGGCTTTAGTTATGACAATAATTTAATTGCGCACGATGTTCTCAAGTCCCCCTTTAGAGCCTGTCCCGAAGTTATTTCGGGAGGCGGAGGGGCCACCATTCTCGCTATCGAATCTTCCTGCGATGAAACTTCTGCATCGGTGTGTGTTGACGGTAAAATACTTTCTAATTATACAGCCAACCAAACAGTGCATGAATTGTATGGCGGTGTGGTACCTGAACTGGCAAGCCGTGCGCACATGCAAAATATTGTACCGGTTGTTGATACCGCATTGTCATCCGCCAACTGCCAATTGTCATCTGTTTCAGCTATTGCATTTACACAGGCGCCGGGGCTGATAGGCAGTTTGCTGGTGGGGGCGCAATTCGCTAAATCTTTATCGCTTGCGCTTGAGAAGCCTTTAATAGCGGTGCACCACATGCAGGCGCACGTATTGGCAAACTTAATAGATGATCCAAAACCGGAATTTCCTTTTTTATGTTTAACCGTAAGCGGCGGCCATACACAAATTGTGCTGGCAAAATCCCCGCTTGAATTAAAAGTATTGGGCGAAACAATTGATGACGCTGCCGGCGAAGCTTTTGATAAAAGCGCAAAGTTGCTTGGGTTACCATACCCCGGTGGCCCGCTTGTTGATAAATACGCCCGTGAAGGCAACCCCAAAGCATTCAAATTTGCAGAGCCCCAAATTCCGGGGCTTGATTTTTCATTCAGCGGGTTAAAAACTTCGGTACTCTATTTTTTACAGAAAGAAACTATAAAGGATGCTTCTTTTATTCAAAAAAATTTGAATGGACTCTGCGCATCAATTCAATATACTATTATAAACATCTTATTGAAAAAATTAAAGCAGGCAGTCCTTCAAACCGGCATAACAAGGGTATGTATTGCCGGCGGCGTAAGTGCAAACAGCGGATTGCGTAAAGCTTTAAAAGAAACAGGAGAGAAGTATGAATGGGAAATTTTTATTCCTGCATTTGAATATTGCACCGATAATGCAGCGATGATAGCTATTACTGCCTGGTATAAATATCTTGCCGGAGATTTTGCCGAACTGACTGAAAGCCCAAGTGCAAGGGCACAATGGTAGTGCTTCAACATCTTTGCGTATGTTTGAGGCCAAATAAATGTATAAAGCATGCAAAGGCATAACTGCTGGTTAGTAATTTTTATATTGCTTTTTCTCCATCATTCATCTTTCGCACAACAAAATGTTATTGTACCCGGCTATACGGGGTATGCAGTTCCTGAAGAGGATGATGAAGAAAGCATGTTTAACGACAGTGCTGGATTACATAACTGGACAAACCCTCATCAACAGGTAAGCTATTATTTTGCGATAAATAACCCCGGAACGATGCACCTATCTGTTACTGCGAAAAATGATAAAGCAAGTGTTTTAAAAGTTTCTTTCGCAGGCAAAGATTTTACTATTCATATTCCGCAGGCTAAAACATTCGGCATCGTTGAGATTGGCGATGTGCATATTAATAAAACGGGGTTTTACCAACTTAGGTTTCAATCCGCGCTGCCGGCAAAGGGTAATATTGCCGATATACAGAGCATACAATTAAGCGGCGATGCAACCACTAATATTCAATTTAATGCAAAGCCAAGGCGAAACGCGGCATCAGTTCATTTAAATTATCCTTTACCTGATTCTGTAAAGGCTGTCTCGTTCTATAATGAAGTTAGTGTGCCAAAGGGTTCGGACATTCCCTACAGCTACTTTATGGCCTGTGGTTTTGCAAGGGGTTATTTTGGCATGCAGGTTAACAGCAAGAAAGAAAGAAGAGTAATATTTTCTGTGTGGGACGCAGGGAACGAAGCAGTTGACCGCAATAAAGTTGCTGATACAAACAAGGTTAAACTTATTGCAAAAGGTGAGGGAGTATTTGCAAGCGATTTTGGCAATGAAGGTACCGGCGGTCACAGCCACTGGTTATATAACTGGAAGGCAGACAGCACGTATAGATTTCTTGTAACGGCATTGCCTGACAGCGCAACACAAACCACTACGTACAGCGGCTATTTTTATGCGCCGGAATTAAAAGCCTGGAAATTTATCGCAACTTTCAGGGCGCCAAGAGATGGCTCAAACCTGCACCATCTTTATTCATTCCTGGAAGATTTTGTTGGAACAACGGGACAGCAAACGCGCAAAGCGCATTATGGTAATGCCTGGGTGCAGGATGAAGATGGCAAATGGAGTGAACTGACGAAAGCGACATTTTCGTGCGACGCGACAGGCAGGGCACAGGACAGGATTGATTTTGGGGGAGGGGTAGAAGATAATCGCTTTTATTTATGGAACGGAGGTTTTAAGCCTGCAGAAGCAAAGTATGGAGATACTTTCATGCGAAAACCATTAGAGAAAAAACCGATTATTAACCTTTATCATAATACAGATAGCTTATTGCAGGCAAAAAAAGATATCGCTGCTATTAAGAAAGCTGTAAAGAAGGGAACGATAGATACAACAGCATCTGTTCATGGCGTGTATTATAAAATTTTGAAAGAAGGGACAGGGCGGAAAGTTAAGCTGAATGATACTTTAAGCGTTTATTACAAGGGCTGGATATTAAATGGAAATGTATTTGATTCAACCGATAAGGAAACTGCCACATTTCCATTAAAACGCGTGATAAAAGGGTGGCAGGTAGGTTTGCAAGCCTGCAAAGTTGGGGGCAAGATAAGGTTGATCATTCCGTCAGGGCTTGCATATTCAATACGAAGCAGGGCCTTGAAAATACCGCCTAACAGTATTTTAGTGTTTGATATTGAGGTGGTGGATGCGAAGGAGTGAGTGTTGGGAATTATTATGGTGATAATACCAATTTATTATCTGCATATAACAATCAAGATGATCCTTAGCGTCCTTCGTGTTGTATTTTCTTTGTGCCCTTGGTGGTTTTAATTTCTCTTTTACCATAGGAGTCCTCAAAGGATGTTCACAAAGAGCACAAAGGTTGTTTACAAAATTATATTCGTAAGGCCGGCTCCCAAAAATTACATCTTCGCCTGAAACAATGTCCAGGGATAGGCTTTCATATCTTTTAAATATTTGCCCATCCATGCATACTCGGGATGCAGCTTATAAAATTTATCTCCAATAAAATCCTGCCCGCATGGGTGGCCCATGTGCGCCCAGAATTTCATGTCTTTTGCAAGATCAGCAGTGGTTACTTTGCCTTGCACCGCGCCCATGGGGTAATAGGGCGGGTTATCCCATTCCTTACAGCCCAGAGGGTCCTCGTCAATATGGCCGCATATAACGCAGCGGTTATTGGCGTTTTTGCCGGAGAGTGCGTCTTTGTGGTCTGCTTCAACCATCTTACCAGTCTCGGCATCAAGCTTTCCTTTAAGGTCAACTATCACCAATTCTTCCATTCTCTTTTTGCGTACGTTAGGCGAGGTGGTGCCATCCTTCGGATTAAAAGTAGTTTCCTGTGCTATTAAAGTTGAATCGCTGGCAAAATTACTGCCAATCATAGCAGTATCCTTGCTTCTCCATACACGATAATCTTTTAACCCCAGTTCAAGCTTAGCCACCTCATTGGTTTTAGTATCGCCAATAAGCCAATCGTTGGCGTAGCCGCCATTGTTGCCTTCAACAAATATTTTTACAACATCATCAATACTGTTTGCATATTGAGCGGCCTTACGCGCGCGCATAAATTCAGGGATGCCTGTTGAATCGAACTTATTAAATTGTGTAATAGTGGTTTCAGTAATAAGCAGGCCATTATTGGTAATTACAAAATCGTCGCCGCTGTGTATAAAGCCAGGCATACAATCCATTAAAATATGGTTGCCTTTTGCGGGAGTGATATCTGCAACAATATTCCAATACTGGCCCCATAAATACTCCGTCCAGTTGTTATGGCCTATAACAATTTTGCCATCTTTTGTATAGCTGCCAGTGGCTATAAATGCGCTGCAGTTGCCGGGCGCTTTATTGTTGCCGCTGCCGGGTTTTGCAGCATTCATTAATGTGGGCACATAATAAAACGCCAGCTCTTCCATGGCATTATAAGCAGTAATATCAAGGCTGTCGTAATTCTTATTTTTAGCGTGTAACCCGGCAACAATACCGTTTATCTCATCTTTATATTCCCTTTCTAATTTATCCCACAAAAAGCTTTTTGCCGCATCGCGGTAAAACTGCCAGTTCTTATTTGTTATATGTTCAAAACCATAAGCAACTGATTGTATAGCTGTATCAATTTCATCAGCCAATAAATATCCATGCTGGTAACCAATGTCTGAGGGCGAACCTTCAAGGTGTACATACACCCAGCCGTTTTTATTTTCTCTTGATGCCTTTGCCAATGGGTCAGCCTTTTTTTCCTGCGGAGTTGAACAGGAGAGTAGTGATATTGCAGCGAATACAAACAGTAGTTGTTTCATATAAAGTTCTTGTTTTGGTAATGGAGCAGATGTATAAAAATAGGGAAAATAGTGATTGGAGTGAGATAAACCGTTATTCCCAAATCTCATTAAGATCAGGGGTTATTACGCAATCTTCATCTAGAACAAAAGAAAATGCTCCGGCGGATGGCTGTAACTGGTATGCCCCATTTTTAAGGGCGAATATCTCTATGGTTTCTTTTTCGCAGTCAACTATTAAATAATAAGGAACGCCTTGATTCTCATAAATATCATGTTTTGTATATCTGTCCCGTAAAACTGTACAGATGAAACCTCGATAGCTATTGCAGGGGGGAAGTCTAAATATTCCTTTTCAATCTCGCCCCGGACAAACAATACATCAGGTTCTAAGACTGTATTGTCGGATACTTTGTAATCAATGGATGGATAAGTTAAATATTTTTTGCATTTTGATTTCTTTAAAGTATTGTGCATGACTATGCAAATATTTCCGGTAATTCTTTGATGCAAAGGTTCTGATGTTGAATACACTGCTATCGGAATTCCATCAATTAACTCCCACCTGCCTTCCCAGTGTACCCAATCTTCGTAGGTATAATTTGGCAATATTCTTTGGCTATAAGGCATCCTTAAAATTACTGATAAATTCAATACTTAGCGCTAACACCTGTATAAGTGTGCGGAGTGATGGCTTTTAACTCTTTTTTTACAGCAGCGCTTATTTTTAAAGCACCTATAAAATCGTGTATTGCTTTTTTATCAATCTTATTGTTGCCCCTTGTAAGGTCTTTAAGCGCCTCGAAGGGATTTGGATAATTTTCCCTCCGTAAAATAGTTTGAATAGCTTCGGCAACAACGGCCCAGTTATTTTCAAGGTCTTCGGCCAGTTTGGGTGCGTTCAATACTAATTTGCTCAATCCTTTTTCAAGCGATCTTATAGCCACCAGGGTATGGGCTACAGGTACGCCTAAGTTGCGAAGCACTGTTGAATCAGTTAAATCACGCTGAAGCCGTGAAAGCGGGAGCTTGGCCGAAAAATGTTCCAGCAGGGCATTTGCAACGCCCAGGTTGCCTTCTGCATTTTCAAAATCAATGGGGTTTACTTTATGCGGCATGGCACTACTGCCTACTTCACCTTTTTTTGTTTTTTGCTTAAAATAATCCATGCTTATATATGCCCAAATATCGCGGCAAAGATCAATTAGAATAGTGTTTATGCGCTTGATGGCATCGCAATGGGCAGCCAGGTTATCATAATGTTCAATCTGGGTAGTAAACTGCACGCGCTGCAGGTTTAGGGTGTTTTCAACAAACTCATTCCCCAATTTTATCCAGTCTTTATTGGCAAAAGCAACATGATGTGCGTTAAAGTTACCGGTAGCGCCACCAAACTTTGCAGTATAAGAAATATGCGAAAACAATTTCACCTGGTTTTTAAGCCTTTCTACAAATACCATTATTTCCTTCCCAAGCTTTGTGGGCGATGCAGGCTGGCCATGCGTTCTTGCAAGCATAGGCACCTCTTTCCATTGCGAGGCAAGCAGGTGCAAATTATTTTGCAGGTTCATTAATGCAGGCAAATATTCATGTTCCATGCAATGCTTCCAGCTTAATGGGATAGAAGTATTATTTATATCCTGTGATGTTAGCCCAAAATGTATCCATTCTTTTGCCGCCGCTGCACCTGCTTTATCCAATTGCTGTTTTAAAAAATATTCTACTGCCTTTACATCATGATTTGTGGTAGCCTCAATCTGTTTTATCTGCTGCGCATCATCCATGTTAAAATTTTCAGCAATATACTTTAGCTGTTGCGTGGCCTTTGCCGGCAGCTTAAAGAATTTTTTATCCGCCAAAAACAAAAAGTATTCAATTTCAACAAGTACGCGGTATTTCATCAAAGCATATTCTGAAAAGTATTCATCAAGATGCGCTACCTGTTTGCGGTAACGGCCGTCAACTGGTGAAATTGCAGTAAGGTTGTTTAATTCCATAATTAGTATTCCCGCCCTAAAGTGGGCAGGGGAGCATAAGAAAAGGGTAGTTAGAAAGCCACTGATTTACAATTAATTTATTCCACACATATCGGTTTACATTGCCAACCGGTTTTCTTGGCCGCTTACCAGTAGAGGTAAACTTTCTTAATTAAAAAACTCCTTTCTTTGCACGCAAATTTAGTTGAATTGGAGAAGATTAAAGTTGGCGCCGTTAGTTATTTGAATACCAAACCATTATTATTCGGTATAAAGCGTTCGGAAGAGTTGATGGGGCGGATGGAACTTATAGAAGAATATCCGTCAAAAATAGCAAGGATGTTGGTGGAGAATAAAATAGATGTTGGCCTTGTTCCCGTTACAGTTATTCCCAAATTGAGTGAGTGGCATATTATCTCAGATTATTGTATAGGAGCAGATGGCGATGTGGCTTCGGTTTGCCTTTTCAGCGAAGTGCCACTCGAAAAAATAGATAAAATATTACTTGATTATCAAAGTCTTACATCTGTTAATTTATGCAAAATTTTACTACAACGTTATTGGAAAAAAGATGTATTGCCGGAAGACGCCAAAGAAGATTTTCGCAGCCAAATTAAAGGCACAACAGGCGGCGTGGTTATCGGCGACAGGGCATTGGAACAAAGAACTATTTCTACCTATATATACGATCTTGGAGGCGCCTGGAAAGCGATGACTGGTTTACCTTTTGTATTTGCCGCATGGATAGCTAATAAAAAATTACCGGGTGATTTTGTACATCTTTTTAATGAAGCAAATGCGGTTGGTTTGCAAAACATAAACGATGTTATTGCAGAAAACCCATTTACGGCTTATGATCTGAAAAAATATTACACCCAAAATATCAGCTATCCGCTGACCGATGAGAAGAGAAAAGGGATGGAGAAGTTTTTGGAGTTGCTGGAAGAGCAATAGAAAGAATTTGGTTATTTCACGGAAATTTTCCTTTTTCGTTTTATAAATTAAAATACATCAACTATTTTACATCAAAATTGACTAAACCCCGAAACTGTGATGTATAAGTGCAGAAAGAAAAATAAATGTTTACCAGTTTCAATATTTATTTTCTCTATCTTTTTTAGCCTCTCTGCTCAAGCCCAGGCTCAATGCCTTCAATCATTTCAAAATTCTTTAGGGGGATCAGCAACGGACATTGCGATTGATGTTGCTGACGCGGGTAATGGCCAGTTTTTCGTAGCGGGAACAACCACGAGTTATGGTGCGGGTGGCACGGATATATTAATATCAAAAATGTCGCCGGGAGGAGGTGTTTTATGGACGAAAGTTTATGGGGCATCTGCGGATGAGATTGTGCGTAAAATAAAATCCACTTCTGATAGCGGCCTTCTAATAATAGGGCAAACAAGATCATTTGACTACAGCCAGGGCGAAATACTTTGTTTTAAAATAGACGCAAACGGGCAACTTTTATGGTCGAGAAAATTTGGGCTTGGAACCTTAAATGGTGAGCTTGGAATGAATATTATACAAACAACTGATGGCGGTTTTGCCTTAGTTAATATAATAAATGTTAACGGAGATGTAGCTGATTTGAGTATTATAAGGCTTGATAATAATGCGAATATTATATGGAGCAAAAGATTTGATAGCCATGAAGGGGATGATGGAGTTGGAATTTTGCAGCAAAATGATACATTGGTTATAAGCGGCGATGTGGATAATAATTCTGCCTATTATAATGCCACCATGTTAAAGGTGAAATTATCGGACGGCTCATTTATTGCGGGTAAGAAGCTCGTACCTGTAACAAGAGGCATCTTTGACCCAAATGTGTTTGCTGATAATAATAACGGTTACTTTGTTAGCGCCCATATTATTGATGGCAATTTGTACGACAAGATGCAACCCGTAATTATAAAGCTTGACAATAACTTAAATATTACCAATACTTACAGCTATAAGGTTCCCGCGGTGTACACCAATGATTTTTACACGGGCTTTTCACAGGTTGCCAATGGCTTTGTAGCTTGCGCCAGCACACAGAGTACACCTAAGACCGGTTATTTGTTTAATATAAACAATAACGGTGCGGTAATATGGTCAAAAAAATTCCAGGGAAAAAACGACAGAAGCCTTTACAACCTTGAGCACATTGGCAATAAGATAATTACAATAGGCAGTGATAACAGCAATGGCAATGGAGATGATTTTTTTGTAGCTGGGTTTGATGATGACGGTTATATTGATTCTTTATGCCATCCCGATACTTCCCAGGTTACAATTAGCCATCCTCTTTTTACCGAATCAAATTTTACATGGGATATTACCGACCAAACTTTTGCAAATGTTTCCGCTCCCATATCAGTTTCAGATGTTTTACTCATACCAAAATCTTTATGCGATGCCTGTGTGGTTGATACGGTACCCATTGTAGTACCCTCTTTTATTGTGCCCGACACAGTATGTGTTAATGCACCATTTAATATAAAAAATACAACAACAGGGGCGAGTACTTATTACTGGAGTTTTTGTACAGCAAATGTAGGCAACAACCCCACAGGTACAAACTTAGGAACATTTAACAACGCTTTTCAAACGCCTGTTTTTATGGACATCGTTTCACAAAACGGCAACTATTATGGGTTTGTCACTGATTTTGCAAGTGGTGAATTAACCAGGCTTGACTTTGGCAGCAGTATTTTAAACACACCTTCATCCACGAACTTAGGCAGTTTTGGCGGCATACTTCCTTTTGCAGCTACCGAGGGCATTCAGGTAGTACAAAACCAGGGAAAATGGTATGCCTTAATTGTTGGCGGTATACCGAACTCGAAAATAGTAAAGATAGATTTCGGCACTTCCCTAACAAACCATAGTCCTACTGCTACGGACTGGGGTAATATTGGCAACCTGGATTTGCCTCACGACCTAAGTGTATTCCAGCAAAACAACAATTGGTATGGGATTACCATAAATAAGAACAATAATACGATCACGAGGTTTGATTTTACCAATAGTTTTGATAATACCCCAACAGGAGTAAACCTGGGTAACCTTGGCAATATTAATTTGCCTACCGGCATGTTTGCCATTAAGGATAGCACCTGGCATGTATTTATTGTAAACAGTTATGATGAAGGCGTTAACCCGGCTGATTACGGAACAATAACGCGCCTTGATTTTGGAAATTCGTTGCTTAACATACCTACGGCGGTTAACCTTGGTGATTTAAATAATACGCTTCACAACCCAAGAGATATTGCCATAATAAAATTTTGCGGCGAGTCTGTGGGTTTTGTGGTAAATCACCGGACCAATGATATTGTTAAGCTTGATTTTAATGATAACCTGGAAAGCGTACCATCAGCAGTATCAATTGGCAATATCGCCGGATTTAATTTCCCGCATTCCATATCAAAATTATTCAGGGTTGGCGCTGATATTTATAGTTTTATACCAAATGCCACTGATAATACAATTTCTCGGATAAAATTCCCTGGATGTACTAACGCAAGTGTACCTAATTCTGCTATTCAGAACCCGCCACCGGTAAAATATAATACCCCTGGTGTTTATAATATCAACCTGACAATAGATGATGGTTTGCCAACACAAAATTCTTTATGCAAACAGGTTGTGGTATTGGGAGGGCCAAACATTAAGCTTTCCGGCGACAGCTCGGTTTGTACGGGTGATTCTGCCCATTTAAAAGCTTCTGGCGGCATAAGCTATCAATGGACGCCAACAACCGGTTTAACAAATCCAAATGATTCAGTGATTACAATTAAAATTGCATCAAACACTGAATATTATGTTACAGCAAAAAATGCATTTGGTTGTACTGCGGAGGATTCTTTGGTAGTTAAAGTGTCTAACTGCACAAATACCTGTGTACCCACTTTTGAGAAATTGTATGGCGGAAAAAAAGGAGAAGTTGCTTACAGCATAATAAATAACCCGGATGGAAGCAGCGTAATTGCGGGCACCACAACAAGTTTTGGCAATGGCGGTATTGACGGCTACCTGCAGAAAATTGATACAAGCGGAAATATATTGTGGAGTAAAACTATAGGTGGCACCGGAGATGATTATTTCTACACTGTACATAATACAAAAGATGGCGGTTATATTTTAGCTGGCAGCACCACATCCTATGGTGGTAGCCCAAATGGGGTTGCCTGGATGGTAAAGGCAGATGGCAACGGAAATGTTCAATGGACAAGAAAATATGATGATGGCAACGCCAATGGCTCCATTGCAACAGATGTAGCCGCAACCACGGACGGTGGCTATGTTTTAAGCGGTATAAATGACTACACACCGGGGCTTTCGCAAGCTATGATAATTAAAACTGACAATGCCGGTGCGGTAACATGGTCGAAAGAATTTTATAGTGGAAATAGCTGTGGTGCAAACGGCATTATTGAGGATGCCGATACATTGGTTGTAAGCGTGTACCAATACGGCCAGGGTTCAACCATGTATAACGGCGTTATAATGAAACTGGACCGTTCGACAGGGAACATAATTTGGGCAAGAAATTATGATATAGAAGGGGAAAGCAATACATTTTTGCATATATATAAAACAAGCAATGGTTATGTGGTAAATGACGCTGACGCTCCGACATGGAGTTTCCCGTTTGAGCAGGTAGCGGTAAATACTGATAAAAATGGCGCCCCGCTGAGTTTGACAAAAGTCTCTGACAACTCAATAAGAAACCAGGGCGCATTTGCTTATACAAACGATGGTGGTTTTATAGTAACTCAGTATGATAACAACAGCACCCCGAGCGCCTATATCATAAAAACGAGCAGTACCGGTGTATTTCAATGGGCTAAAATAATTGCAGCACCGGGCGCGCAATATATATATGACATAAAACAACTTTTGGACAACAGCTATATTATGGCTGGTACAAAAAACAACACACCTGTCATTAGCGACAGCTCTGATATATATGTAATTAAAACGGATGCTACCGGTGGTATTACAGGCTGCAGCCCAGGTACTAACACTGCTTTGATCACATCCCCGCCATATAGCTATAATCCCGATTTTACATGGGCTTCTGTTAGCGATATGAGTTTTACGCCGACCAGTGTTACCTCAACCGCTATAACACCTGCTCCGTTTCAAAAACTTATTTGCGGCAGTTGTATTGTTGATTCTATTGTTACCTGTAATGTAAACCCTGATTTTAGCTTTACACAAAATGTATGTAACCCCACCACATTGCAGTTTCAAAATGAAACGCAAAACACATCGTTAGTTTCATGGGATTTTGGAAATGGGAAAACAGCGGGAAATAATCTTACACCATCAATTACTTATGGCTCTTATGGAATATACACTGTAAAACTTGTAGTACAAACAACAACAGGATGTACTGACAGCATTAGTAAAAACATTACAGTCGCTTTAAGCCAGGATAGCCTGATAATTACTAATGACACAACTTTGTGCGCCAGCGGCATTTTGCAATTAAATTCTTTGCAGGCATTAAGCTATTGCTGGTCGCCAGCAGCAGGGCTTTCTGCTACAAATATTGCCAACCCCGTTGCAACTGTTACTAAAAGCAGCACTTATTATTTAACCGAGCAAACGGTAAAAAACAATTTAATTGTAAACGGAGATTTCTCGCAAGGCAATACCGGGTTTACTTCCGGTTATAGCGCGGCTTCTCCCAATACGGTGGAAGGCCAGTATTGGGTTGGCACTAATCCTAATCAGTGGAACGCCGGCATGTCGGCCTGCACTGACCATACAAGTGGCAGCGGCAATATGATGCTTGTTAATGGCGCAACACAAACTAATGTAAAAGTTTGGTCGCAAACAGTTAATATACTGCCCAATACCAACTATGCCTTTTCAACCTGGATACAAACAATTTCTAACTTGGGTAACCCGGCGCAACTTCAATTCTCCATTAATGGCAAATTGATCGGCAATATTTTCCAGGCAAATGCCAACACATGCACCTGGGGCCAGTTTTATACAACATGGAATTCCGGTAATAGCACAAGTGCAGTTATTTCGATAGTTAATGAGAATTCAATTGCGTTCGGTAACGATTTTGCCTTAGATGATATTTCTTTTTCAGAAATGTCATTAAAATATGATTCCATCAAAATAACTGTTGTTTCTCTGCCGCAAGTTCTGGCGTCAGGTGATACATCCATCTGTTCAGGAGGTATTGCGCAGCTTAATGCCTCATCACCGGTTAGCGTGGTTTATAGCTGGCTGCCGGTAACAGGTTTAAGCAATCCTGCAATAGCAAACCCGACAGCATCCCCATCATCCACTACTACTTATTATTTGCAGGTTAAGGATAGCAATAAATGCAGTGCTACAGATTCTGTAACTGTTACGGTAACCCCGCAGCCAACCGTTAAAACACTTTCGGACACGACTATTATTATATGCAGGGATACAACCATCCAGCTTATTACTACCGCTACCAATGCAAATACATATAGCTGGTCGCCTGGTTTGGGATTGTCTGACTCTACGGTGTTAAGCCCGTTTGCAAGCCCACCGAATAATATTCAGTATGTGATAACAGTTAACCCGGGCAGCAAATGTTTTGCAAGAGATACGGTTAATATCACTGTAAAGCCAACTCCATCGGTAACTGCATCCGGCGATACAACAATATGTGGCGGAGGCTCTGTACAACTTTCATCCAATGCCTCACCCAATGTAACTTATAGCTGGACACCGGCAACCGGCCTTAGCGATCCATCTTCATCCAATCCTGTTGCTACCCCGATATCATCGGTGGTATATATTGTGCAGGTTATGTATGCCGATAACTGTTCTGCCCGCGATTCTGTGAGTATTGCAGTTACACCACAGCCATTGGTAACAACTATTGCTGATACAGCAATATGCAGCGGATCAACTATTCAGCTTGTTACAAACAGCACTAATGTTTCTTCCTTTAGCTGGTACCCGCCGGATGGCTTGTCAGATCCGTCATCCCCAAGCCCTGTGGCTTCGCCATTAAATAGTACACAGTATGTTGTTACCGCTAACCCGGGCAGTCAATGTTCTGCTAAGGACACCGTAAACATCGCTGTAAACCCTTCGCCATCAGTCACAGTGTCAAATGATACAACTATCTGCAATGGAGGTTCTGCCCAGTTTACAACAACCGCATCAGCCAACGTAACCTATAGCTGGCTGCCAGCGACAGGTTTAAGTGACCCTGCTGCTGCTAATCCTGATGCATCGCCAACTGCAACAACTGTTTATTATGTTACTGTTACCGGGACTGATCAATGTACCGGTCGTGATTCAATATCACTAACAGTAAACCCCAAACCTGTTTTTGGCATAACGCCGCCACAGGCTAATTTATGCACAGGCGATACGTTGCAATTGTCTGCATCCGGTGGTGATGTTTATCAGTGGTACCCTGCAACAAATATTACTGACACCAGTTTGCCTGTCACCAAAGTTTATCCTGCAACTACTACAACATATTATGTAGCTATAACGAACACCACCTGCAAAATAACAGATACTGTTTCTTCAACGGTTAATACAAGCCAAAAGCTCAATGTTAATGTAACAAAGTCGAACGACATAGATTGTATTTTAGGCCAGGCTACCTTGCATGCAACAGGGGGTACACAATATACATGGTATCCCCTTACGGCAATTGATAACCCATATACTGCAAACCCTGTTGTATCGCCGCTGGCAACAACTACTTACTATGTTACCGTTAAAAACAACACCAGTTGTACCGGCACAGATTCGGTAGTTGTACAAGTGCTGACAAATGATGCGCAGAACGGTTATTTGGTGGCATCGGCATTTACCCCTAATGGCGATGGTGTGAATGATTGTTTTGGTGTGAGGTTATGGGGAGGAATAAGGTCAATAGAATTTTCGGTGTATGACCGCTGGGGGCTTA
>Ga0206915_1031_pt1 | contig 38786 bp, 26 predicted proteins | sample Alteio_BWOrgHeat_70_FD_152945 | JGI IMG/M metagenome (GOLD analysis project Ga0206915, IMG submission 152945) | Enriched cells from forest soil in Barre Woods Harvard Forest LTER site, Petersham, Massachusetts, United States -... | ecosystem: Environmental > Terrestrial > Soil > Temperate forest >...
AACTGCGGTTACAGCTACCGTTAATGCAAAACCAACTGTAACGGTAGGGGGCCCAACATCTCCTGATGGTATTTGTTCAGGCGGCACAATTACCCTTACTTCTACCCCGGTCGGAGGTACAAAGCCATATGCTTATAGCTGGAGTGGCACGTCCACCCCAACAACCGACGGAGGTTTGCTTTCTACAAACGTTCAAAACCCGGTAGCTCAGCCTGCAGGGGGGTTAACGATATTACTTCCTGATACCTACACCTATACACTGGTATTAACAGATGCCAATGGGTGTACTGCAACAAACAATATTACAGAACAAGTTTATATTAACAGCCTTGCGACAGCACCCACTATTACCGTTGCCAGTTATGTGCCTTCTTCACCAAGCACTATTTGCTCTGGTACCGTTTTAACTTTAGATGCCACAATTACAGGTGGTGCGACAAAATTCAAATATGTGTGGTCGGGCGGCGTTGGTACTATCGCAAACGGAGTCTCTACTAATAATACCTCGCGTACATATAATGGGGCAACTGATACTACAAGTTCCATAACTACAGCCACAACAGGAGCCTTTACGCTTACGGTAACGGATGGCAATAACTGTGTTGTCGCCGCTAACACGCCTTCCATTACGGTTAATCCGAGCCCATCTGTAACCACCAATACATTTGCGACTGACATTTGCATGGGCACAAATACCACAGTAGATTCATTGTACGCTATCACCACTGGAGGTTCGGGCACTTATAGTGCATTTGCCTGGAGCACCACCGGCGTGCCTTCCGGCGGAACCGTTACTTATGGCGCCCAAGCAAAAGATACAAGCGCAATTGTAGTTAATAAAACAGGCACCTACACTTTTAAAGTTATAGTAACCGATGCCAATACTTGTACAGCCTCCGCAAATGCTACAGTTACTGCCTTAAGCCAGAGCGGGCCAACTGTTTCAATGCCGGCTGCGGGAACCCTGTGTATAAATGTTGCTGCAACGCTTAATTCAAATGCTGCGGCCGGCAGTTCGCCAACACTCACTTATGCGTGGACGGCGTCACCAACAACGGGGGCAGGCCTGCCGGGTACCTTAACTAACTCTACGGTAGTCGTCACACCTACCGCCCAGGGCTCCTATACTTATGCAATAAAAGTAACGGATGGTAACAATTGTGCGGTTGAAGGCCAATCCGGCCTGCAGGTTGTTAATGCCTCTATAGGTGTTATACCCCTTGGCTCAACTACCAACATCTGCACTACAGGCAGTGGCTCGGGTAATGCGTCGGGCACATTTGCTTTAAATGGCATTGTTAGTGGCGGCAGTGGCACATACTCCACCTATGCGTGGTCTGGCGCTGTTGTAACAAGCCCGGGTTCCACTACGCTAAACCCAACATCTTCCACTACAACTTCAAGCACTACCGCAACTATCACAAGCGCAACTGCGGGTACCTCTCAATTTGATTATACATTAACCGTAACAGATAATGCAGGGTGTACGGGTTCCGGTACTACAGCTAATTTTTCATTAGTTACCGGGCCTTCAGTAAGTGCCCCAACAATAACAGCTACCACACCATGCCTTAACAAAACCATCAACTTATCGGGCACAATCAGCGGTGGCACTACTCCGTACAATTACGATTGGATACCATCAACAGGTGCCACAGTAACTACTGCCAGTGGCAGCACTTCTTCCACAACTGTTGCTACTACTGCCACCACAACAACTTCGGGCACAAAAACGTTTATATTCCAGGTACAGGATAATAATGGTTGTGCATCAGGCAGCCAGGATTCAATCACTATTTATTCTAACCCTGCCTCAAAAATAGTTGTGGATAAAACAATCGCCTGCAGCACCCCTGCAACAACAATTAATTTGACAGGCAGTATATTAACAGCAACTGTTTCTCCTTATACATATTCGTGGACAGGATCAGGTGTCGTAAATAACACTAGTAGTATAACTACCACTGCTGTTCCAACAGCAACCGGCACTTATAAATTTACACTTATCGATGCCAATGGCTGCACGGGTACAAGTACCAGTTCAACAGTTACTTTTGACGCTGCAACCCCCAGCATATCTAATAATTGCCAGCCCACTTACGACAACTTACTTGAAAACAACGGGGTAAGCTGGTTATGGACAACCACATCGGCAGGCCGTTTTTACACAGATGCCACCTATAGCGTGCTAACCGATAGCTCTACCTCGCACCTGCAGGCGCCATTTATTAAAGCAACAGGAAATTACAGTGTTACTATAAGCGATGCAAATGGCTGCACAGGCAGCGGCTCAATTACTGTTGGCACATGCGGACTGGTGTTATCTGTTGACCTGCTGACATTTACCGCGGAAAAACAGCATAGCACAGTATTGCTCGACTGGAGTACCGCAACAGAAACAAACAATGACCATTTTGTTATACAGCGCAGCAGTGAGGGATTAAGCTGGCAGGATATAGGAACAGTAAAAGGGCATACCAACAGCACCGTGTTACAGAACTATAGCTTTACAGACATAACGCCTATTACAGGGATGAATTACTACAGGTTAAAGCTGGTTGAAACAGACGGAAATGTAAGTTACTCAGGAGTGCGCAAAGTACAGTTTGCCGGTGATTGGATAGTGCATGTGTACCCTAATCCCGCACAGGACTACCTGGTGCTTGAGTTTAACAGCGATAAGGAAGAAAAAGCGAGCCTTGTAATACAAACAGCCCTTGGAAGCAGTATATTTATAAAAGACCAATACCTGGTAAAAGGGCTGAACAGGATAACATTAAACCAGGTACAGCCGCTTGCACAGGGTACATACTTTATTACTTTACAAACAAGCGCAAACATGTTCCGTGCAAAATTTGTAAAAGCAGATAAGTAATCCATCCGCGAAAAGAAAAGGTATAACTATGCATCAGTTTATTGCTTGCATAGTTGCACCTTTTCTCTTTTTAGCCGCCCTATCCGGGTTATTATCGAAACGTTGTTTGTTTTATATAAAATGAAACATAATAAGCCCTGATATAAGCAAAAAGTTTTCTGCTTATATCTTTTACTTTTTTGAAATTGTTCAAAATATTAAGATTCAATTAAACTAAGCATTTAATAATAGTTTAATAGGTACTGGCCTGTAAACCTTTTTATCTTTGCAATCCGTATCTAAAAGATTACTATGATAAAACTTTACCTGCGAAAACATGTAGCGCTTTTTACGTGCCTGGCCTTATTGTTTATCACATGTTTTCATGCCTCTTCACAAATATCCACCTTTGCCGGAAGGCACACCTATTTAGGGGATGGCAATGCAGCAGCGAAAGCCGCTTTATTCTCGCCGCACGCAATGGTAATGGATGGCGCAGGTAATATATATATAGCTACAACCAAAGATAGCCGCGTACGTAAAATTGATGCCGTTACTAAAGTAATTACTACTATAGCGGGCACAGGCATATCAGGTTATTCCGGTGATGGTGGCCTTGCAACGTTGGCCCAACTGGATTTTATTGGTGGTTTACCAGGGCTTGGGGTAGATAATGTGGGCAATGTTTATATAGGCGATTATATTAATAACCGGGTTAGGAAAATAGATGCAATTACAAAAATAATCACCACAATTGCCGGTATAGGTGTTGGTGGCTATGCCGGCGACGGCGGCCCTGCTACTTCTGCCAAAATAAGTGGCCCGGCAGGCATTGTAGTTGATGCAAACGGTAATGTTTATTTTGCTGATAATAATAATAGTGCAATACGGAGAATAGACGCAACTACAAAATATATATCTACGGTGGCCGGTACAGGATTTTCGGGTTATTCAGGCGATGGCGGGCTTGCAACTGCGGCAATGCTTAATTACCCTGAACGGTTTGCTTTTGATGCCAGCGGAAATTTATATATTTCTGACGAGTACAACCATGTTATTAGAAAGGTAGATAAAGCAACTCAAAAAATATCAACTATTGTTGGCACAGGCGGTAACGGCTTTACAGGTGACGGCGGCCCTGCTATTTCTGCAAGCTTTACCAAATTATTGGGTGTTGCGGTAGATACCTCTGGTAACATTTACATTGCAGACCAGCTTAATAACCGTATCAGAAAAGTGGACGCAAAAACCCAAATAGTAAACACTATAGCGGGAAGTGCATCCGGGGGTTATTCGGGCGATGGGGGTGTGGCCACCTTAGCACAGTTAAACAGCCCTTCTGATGTATTGGTTGACAAAAGCGGCAATGTTTATATTGACGACAATGGTAATAATGTGGTGAGGGTTGTAAATAAATTAGGGATCATATCTACCATCATAGGTGATGGATCTGATGGGTTTTCAGGCGCACCTCCTGCATTATCAGCACAGATGGTTCCCCAAGCAGTAGCGTTAGATAATTTAGGCAATTTAATAATCGCAGATGGATATTATTACGATGTTCGCGCTGTTAATATAGCCAACAGTTCTTTTATATACGCGGGCAACCCAAATCCTGATCCGAAATATGCCAGTAGAGGATATGGTGGCAATGGTAATTTTGCTTCTTTAGCACTTTTCAATGCACCTGTAGCTGTTGCAGTTGACGCTTCCAATAATGTATATATTGCCGATGTATTTAATAATGTTATACGCAAAATTACCTACAGCAGTAAATTTATTGCCAATTATGCCGGCAATGCTACAGCCGGTTTTTCCGGCGACGCAGGGGCAGCCACTTCGGCCCAATTAAATAATCCTTATGGGATTGCTGTTGATAAAAACGGCAACCTGTATATTGCAGATGCACTGAATAACCGTGTACGCAAAGTAACTGCCGCAGGAACAATATCAACCATAGCCGGCAACGGCACTGTAGGCAGTACGGGTGATGGCAGCGCGGCAACATCTGCCGAACTGAATTTCCCTTACGGTGTGGCAGTTGATACGGCGTTAAATGTATTTATTATAGATAAGAATAATAAGGTTAGGATGGTGGCTGCTGCCACGCAGAAAATATCAACTGTTTTAAATAACAGTCATGTTTTAAAAGGCATTGCAACAGACGTTGCAGGTAACATTTTTCTATCTGATTCTACAGCAAGCAGTGTTATTAAGCTTACAGCAAAAACGTATGCGTTAATTACAATAGCCGGCAATGGCACTGCAGGTTATTCGGGGGATGGGGGCACTGCTACGTCCGGTCAGTTAAACTCTCCTGGCGGGTTGGTTGTTAATAGCCTGGGAAATATTTATGTGGCAGATGTAAACAATTATGTTGTACGCCAAATAATTCCGGGAGTTGTAATAACGCCTCCAATCACTAACAATGTTGTCAGCACTACTGATTCAGTTTCCACCTGTACGGGAACGATCAACATACATACTTTAAATGGCACTTTGCCTTCCGGTGGAATAGGTGTATATACTTACCAATGGCTTAAAAGCACAGATAGCGTTGCTTACACAGCAATCAGTGGCGCAACAGCACAAAATTATGCGGTTAATGCTGCCATAACGAAAACCACTTTTTACAGAAGGCTGGTAACGTCGGGTACTGTAAAAGATTCTGGCAATGTTATTGGGTTTCATGTGCATGTTAACCCTGTACCGGTAATAACCCTTTCAGGTAAAACCTCGTTTTGTAAAGGGACAAAAGATACCCTTACCACTTCTGCGGCTTACACCAACTATGCCTGGAGCAGGGGTGATGTTACCAGGCAAATAATAGATTCTTTATCCGGTACCTTTACAGTAACAGTAACCAATGCTTTTGGCTGTGTTGGCACGTCTGCATCTGTTACCTTGACAGAAAATGCGTTGCCGGCAGTGCCAAAAATTACTTCTTCACCAGCTTCAACCACTAATTTGTGTGCAGGTACTTCGGCAATACTTATATCCTCGTCAGCACTTTCTTATAAATGGAATACAGGAGCGGCAACTGACAGTGTAACTGTAAGTACCGCCGGGTCTTATACTGTTACTGTTGCAAATGCCGCCGGGTGTACAGCCACTTCTACAGCGAAAACCGTAAGTTACAGGTCTTGTGGAATTCCACCTTCCCCCAAGACTGTGTCTGTAAAGACTGCATCAGCTATTGTAAGCTGGAGAAAAGTCCCCTGCGCAGTAAGTTACAAGCTTCAGTATGCGTTATATGGTTCGGCTACATGGACGAATACAGTAATTGCAGCGGATACTCTTTACACAATAACAGGATTAACCAATTCTACCACGTACCAGTGGCATGTAAGTACGGTTTGCGAGGTTTCGCCTTCTGTAACAAGTGCATATACCACAACTATTTCTTTTAAAACGCCTGTGTCATTTGCATTAGCCATTACAGCGCCCTCTTCCGCTTCAGATGTGCAGCTTTCTAATGACGGCAACACAGCGTTTAACGCCATGGTATATCCTAACCCTGCTGTAAGTATCGCAAAGCTTAGCTTGATTGGTACCACCGGTAAAGTATTGGTAACCGTTACAGATATGTCCGGCAGGGTATTGTGGCAATCAGCAGATATTAGCTCTAACGAACTGCAAATACCGGTGAATACATTTGCAAGGGGGATGTATTTTATTATTGTGAAAGACGAAAAGCATAATAAAGTGCTTAAGCTTGTTAGAGAATAAGATTCCATGCCCTTAGGAGGAAGCTGGTAAGGGCATATATATTTTAAAGCCTGCAGGTATCAATGCCTGCAGGCTTTTTCATTATTGAGTAATGATTACACCACTATCTTCTTCCAATTCCCTTTCATAAAAAAGAAAGTGCTTATAAGGCAAACGAGTGTTTCAGTGGAAACAATAGCAATAAATACCCCCTGTGGCCCAAGTTTCCAATAACTGGTTAACAGGTAAGCGAAAGGTATCTGGAATACCCAGAAACAAAACAGGTTGATCAATGTAGGCGTTTTTGTATCGCCTGCGCCATTAAAAGCATTCATCATAACCATGCCTAACCCATAAAAAATATACCCGATACTTACAATATGCAAAGCCTGTATGGCATATTTCTGCGTGTCGGCATTTTTATTCATAAATACCACCAATGGAGTTGAGAAGAATAAAAAGAATACAGAAACTGCCAGCATAAACAAAATATTATACTTAGCAGCTTTCCATACGCTTTGCTCAGCACGTTTCGGTTGTTTTGCCCCAAGGTTTTGGCCAACTAAAGTAGCAACAGCATTGCTCATGCCCCAGGCAGGCAGCAGGAAAAACATAATTAAACGTATAGCTACCTGGTAGCCGGCATAAATACCGGCATCTTTATATTTAGCCATAATACTTGCCAGGAATATCCAGCTTGCAGACCCAATTAAAAACTGCAATGTTCCCGTCCACGCCACACTAAAAATAGACCCGATTAGCTTCCAGTCAGGTATAAAATAGCCAGCGGTTATTTTTAATATTCCTTTATCGCCAAAAAGGCGAAATAGCTGGTATAACACCCCGATCGCGCGGCCGGTTGTGGTAGCAATAGCTGCCCCTTCCAGGCCAAGTTTAGGAAAAGGCCCCCAACCATTAATAAGCATGGGGCACAAAATAATATTACAGATATTGGCTATCCAAAGGCTTTGCATGGCAAGGGCTGCATCGCCCGCGCCACGGAAAATGCCATTGATAAGAAACAACAGCATGATAAAAATACTTCCCCCAAAAAGGATGCGTGTGTAAATGGCGCCTTCTGATACAATTTTAGCATTGGCGCCAATTAGGCTTAATATGTTTGGTGCTAAAAGAACGCCGCTTATGCTGATTAAAACAGTGATAAGAAGCGCTAATATGATTGATTGAATGCCCGACCTTGAAGCACCTTCAACATCTTTTTCGCCAATCCTTCTTGCTACAATTGCGGTTGCAGCCATGCTTAACCCAATACCAATAGCATATATGATGGTTAATACCGATTCTGTAATGCCTACTGCCGAAACTGCTTCGTTATTAATACGCCCAACAAAAAAAATATCCACGACAGCAAATACAGATTCCATCATCATTTCAAGTATCATGGGTATAGCCAATAATACAACTGCGCTGCGGATGCTGCCTTGTGTAAAATCCTGGTCGCTGCCTGCCAAAGCCTGCCTTATGAATGCATATATTTTTTTAGCACCCGTATATTGAGTGTAATTAGTCATTTGTAAAAATTAGTAAATGGAATAATAGTAATATGATAGCGTACATGCGCTATGTAAAAACTGTGGCTGCAAAACGGGCCTGAAAATGATCCAGGCCTTAATTAACTGTTCATATTACCTGCGATTTGGTATAAATTTCTGCGTTAGATTGGTAGATCGTTTAACAGACTTTCACTGCGAAAATACAGTTATTAAAGAAATCTCAAAATGATTTTATGGCTAATTCTTTTTTGCGTGCCAGGAAATATTATTTAGAGGTAGCTCATCTTATTAATACAGTGGTTCCTTTTAAAAAAACTCTTTTATTATCAGCATCTGTATAATTCAATATCCAAACATAAGTGCCTGGGGCCTGCGGGCTGCCGTTGTAATTGCCATCCCACTTTTTAGTCCAGTCTTTTGTCTCAAATATCAATTGGCCGTTGCGGTTAAAAACTCTGAATAACAGGTTAGTTGCTTTGTAAGCGTTTAAGGGGTACAGGTAATCGTTAAGCCCGTCACCGTTTGGCGTAAATGCACCAGGAACATCAATATAACAATTATTTACTGATTTTATTACACTATACGCGGTGTCTGTACAGGCCGCAGTATCTGTTACTATTAATTTTATGGTGTACGGTGTTTCTTTACCTAAAGCCGGAAAATTCTGTTGCGGAGGGTTTTGTAGAGAACTCGTTTGCCCATTCCCAAAATCCCAATACCAGCCAATAACACTCCCGGTACTTGTATCTTTTAAAATTATAATATCCCTGGGGCAAGCAATAGCAGGCCCTGTGATCATCGCTTTTAAAGCACTGTCTAATAATTTTATGGTTACCGTTCCGCGGCCGGGACAACCTGTTTCATCACTTACTTTTACCGTATAGGTGGTGGTTTTAACGGGCGAGGCAATAGGGTTAGCGATGGCAGCATTAGAAAGGCCATCGGGAGGAGACCACTCATAAGCCTTACCCCCGCCAGATTGCAATTGAACAGATCTTCCATAACAAATTGATGTGTCGGGTGACATTTGTATGTTAGGCCCGGCGCTTATTTTTACAATCGTACTGTCAGTAGCTTTGCAACCCCCCTGCGTTACTACCTGTACATAATATGTTCCGCTGTCTGCAAATGTTGGATAGTAAATATGGGGGAAAGGGGAATCATCAAAAAAACCGTTTGGGCCTGTAGTAATATAAGACGTGCCGCCCTGTAAATTAAAAACTAAGTTTGAATCCGTACAAACAGGGGAGTTATTGCTTACGCTAAAATTGGCTGGTATACCATCAACCAAAACCTTGATGGTATTTGAGGTAGAACCACAATACGGGTAACCGATGTTGGATACAGGGGCAGCCCTTAACCTGAAAAAAAAGGTATCGGGCATTGATAAACCAGGCGTTGTATAATTATAATTTGTCGCCCCGGTAATATCAGTCCAGGTAAGTCCGCTGTCAATGCTTTGCTCCCATTGCAGTGCTACATTGTGGTAACCGGAAGAATCTATGTTCCCATTAATTGTTATGGACTTATCATTCTGGAAACACACGCTGGTTTGAATATAACTGCCCGACAGGCCAGGAAAATTTATATTAACAGAGGGGCCAAGCGAAAGTAGTTTAATATCGTCAACAGCAAAAGCATATCCGCAATTGCCATAACCTGTGGCGCTGTCAATTATCTTAACTACATAGCTATTAATGCCTGGTGGCATGCTAAAATCAAAACCATATACGGTACTTCCATAAGCTGATGGGAGAAATGACCCCCCATAATGAATGCGCCCGGTATAATATGAATTTAAAACTTGCCCTGCTGTAGTCTCAACCCTAAAAACAAAACCCGGCCATCGTGCGGTTCCATTGGAGCAATAATTCGACAGGTCAATATTCATAATGGCTGCAGAAAACTCGTACATGGTATTATTGCACGTGGTTTGTTTTACAGTGTCGGAAAACAAGATCTTGTTATAAGGCGTGGTGGTATCATTTACCAGCATCATATATCCATTATTGTCTGTATAAGTGTGGTCAGATGTTACTGGCTGCCATGTGTTATTAAAACATCCTGAGATATTAGTTCTTCTTGCTATGGTATAGTGCCCTTCGGGCGGGCACAAATTATTGCTGTACAAAAAACTTGTTTTGTCAGACGGTAAAGATGGCCCGATCAAAATTGAATCGTTGCTTGCGGCGCCAAATGAAATATTAATGATAGCATTCACCGGCTTGCCAATTATTGCAGACTGCAATTGCGCATTAATTGGCAGGTAATGTAAAACGGCCACAAATAAAAGCAAGCAATATTTTATCAATTTTAATGGCATATAAACTACATCTCCAAAATTACGGTATATCAGGTAGCCGGGGGAGTAATGGATGTTTGTAAAAGAAGACAAGCAAATATACTGCTTAAGCGGGGGAACGGGTTAAACCAAACAGGGCCGGCTGAGATGAACAAAAATTTAAAAAAGGAAAATATTTATTTTCTTAATCGTATTCATCATACCTCAGAAAAAACAACTGCCAACATTATAAATTATACAACGTCAATTAATGGAAACTTCCCGCCTAATACCTGTTGCACATCTGCTGCATCAAGCAACAGCCATTGCTGCATAACTGTAGCATACAGTGACCTGAAATCGTACTGCATCGTAATATTATCATTTGGGGTTGTATTGGTGGGCAATAAAGGGTTGTTGCCAATAATGCCGCTTTTTACTTTATTGCCAAAATAAATTACGGGGGCTGCAGCTCCATGGTCAGTACCGCCCGAAGCATTTGATTTAATGCGGCGGCCAAACTCGCTAAAGGTCATGCCCATAACCCTGTCGCCCGCACCCAGCACATTAATATCATCCATAAACGCCGCAACCGCCGAAGATACTCTTTCCAGTAACATGGCATGGGTACCTTTTGTGTTATCCATAGTATCTGCTTGCTTTGAATGCGTATCAAAACTGCCTGTATTGACCATATATATTTTTGTTTTTAAACCCCCTGCAATAAGGCGGGCCACTATTTTAAGCTGGTCTGCCAAAGGGTTTTTTGCCGGGTACTTATCTGATTGTTTAGATACTTTAAGTGCCGCTTTTTTAATAACGCCCGCATATTGATCTGTTTTAATTGCCATTGTTTCAATATAAGCCAACTGTTCCCCCCAGCGGGTACTTGCATCAATGCCCGGTTTGTCATCCAGCATATTGTAAAAACTTGAAGGGTTACTGATGGCAAGCCCCATAATAAATGCAGGGCCCTGGAATGTAGTAGAAATAACTGAACCTACTTGTATAGCCAGCGGATCAGGCATAGCCGTATTTGGGTAATCTTTGGGAAAATCAGGGTAAACCTTGTCAAGATAACGTCCTGCCCACCCTGTAGATACAATTTTATTTGAGTCGGACGCAGTCATCCATATATCAGTTGCCCTGAAATGTGAGAAGTTTGGATTTGGATAACCAACTGCCTGAACGATGCCCGATTTCCCCTCATTGAAAAGGTGCTGAATGGCTGTAAGAGACGGGTGCAGCCCGGTGTGATCAAAACCATTTAGTGGCAATACTTTGTTTTCAGGAATAGCGATATTACTGCGGGATGCCTGGTAGGCGCTGTATTGATCCATTGGTATTACTGTATTCAACCCGTCGTTGCCCCCGTTGAGCTGTATTAAAACCAATACATGGTCATTACTAAGATATTGTTCCAGTTTTTGCGGCGATCCGGCCAGTGCTTTAAACGAAAAACCATCCAGCAGCAGGGGTAATATTATGCCTGCTGCAGTGTTTGTTAAAAAATCCCTTCTCTTCATATTTGCTGTTTTACAGGTTAACACAATTGGTACTGTGGCAAGTCCATGAGGTATTTACACAGCAGCACCAGTTTTTTATTCACATTGGTTTTGTTTGCAGCATCTTCGGGTTTGGCTGTAAGATTATTCCAGGCTTCAGTCCAATAATGATCAGACATTTTACCCTGCAGGCCGGATAGCAGTATGCTGCTTTTTAGATTCTCTTTTTCTTTATCAGGAAGGTCAAGCATTAACAGCATACGCGTGCATTCATTTATAAGCGTATCCGGGTTAGAAGGGTCAGATGCCTGGCTGGCAAAGTGCCCGGGGTCAACCATAATTTTTGCCTGCTGCTTTGTAAATCCCGGGTTAAGCAACCTGTCAGTAAATACATTTCTTTTTGGCAGCGTATCCGAGTTGACCCATGATTTGTCAAATTGCGGCTGCTGGTAATAAGCAGGCCACCCCGATACATTAGGGGGGTCACCTATATTTTGTTGCATATTTGCAGCCTGCTGCTGTATTGTAAGCCATAAATTGTATTGGTTTATATAATCAGTATCCGGGGGAAACTGTATGCACAATTCGCGGCAGGCCCCTACAGTAAAATCAACAGGACTTTTAATAAGCGCGGCGCGGTTGGCAACATCAAAAAAATGTTCACTTTCAAAAAGTGTTTTTAGTACAGGCTTTATTTCATAATTGTGTTTGCGGAAGATGGCGGCAAGCGGAATAATAATGTTTTGTTCAGTAACATCATCAATATTGTGATATACAAAAAAACGGTATAATTTGCGGCAGATAAATTTAGAAACCTCTTCATTTGCAAAGATCATATCCAGCATTTCATCCAGTTCTTTCGCCCCATCCATTCCTTTTTGCCCATATATAGTATGGCTTTTGTAAAAGGCAGAAAAATGTTTGTCCCCCTGGTCGTGCCTTCCCGGCCCGAATTTACCGGTATATGTTTTAGTGTCAACATAATAACCGGTAAGCACATGAGCAGCCGCTTTTACATCGTCCTCGGTGTAATGAGATCCCGGGCCTTTGCCCACCGTAAATAACTCCTGCAGTTCCCTGCCATAGTTTTCATCCGGTGCCTGCTTTGTATTAACTCCGCCATTAAGGTAACGCAGCATGTTTGGGTCAGTGGTAACAGCCCTTACAAGCGTTTTAAAATTACCAAGGGCATATTGCCGTAACAATATATTATTGTTGTAAAAAAACAGGGCATTATTAACAGTTCTTGTTTCTGTAGCGAAATGATTATGCCAGAAAAGTACCATTTTTTCCCTCAATGTTCTTTGTTGGTTCAGCATTAAACCTGTCCACCACGCTTTAACGCTGTTAGTACGCCTGCCATTATTCATACCATCATATTTAAGACTGGTGATCCAGGTTTGGCCTGCCGCAATTTCAGGGTCAGTATAGTTTGCATCGTTGTAATAGTTAAGCGCGGGCGGGGGTGTTTCTTCATCAGTATTAAGCAAAAGGGTTATTGCCTTTTTAATACGTTTGCCCGTCAAGAAATCAACATCTTCTTTCTTTGCTCCGAACAAGGTGCGTTTGCACAGGTGCCGGGCAGCATCATTCGTTAGTTTATCCTTGCAACGCCTAAGGCCGCTGACTATTGCAGTTGGAGAATTGTTGCCCATAACATTTATTAGCCGTTACGGCTAAATTTAAAATTTGACCTGCTGCAGTTGCCTTTGTTTAATTATCAGGCCATTAAATTTGCGAATAAAGTTATTACAGGCTTATAAAGAACTCCTGTTGTTTTTGCGAGAGTAAAAAATAACCTGTTATATGTATGGACTGATCATTTGAAGGAATTAAATTACAATTTTTGTATAGCAGACGTGCTAAAAATATTTTGCTTTATAACTACAAGCTCACTAATTCACCTCTTAAAAATTTCTTCCAGTCCTCCAGCATCCTTCCTTTAAGCACTCTTGGAAATTTATGCTGGCCGCCAATTTTGCCTTTGGCTTTCATAAACTCCATAAACTGGTCCTCTGTTAATACATCAAGAAAAACTTGCTTCAAAGCGCCCTTGCGCTCTACTGCATAATCATCATTCAGTTCTTTCAGTTTCTGATCTATAGTAACGCGTAAAGCTTCAGCATTAACATGGTCATCACATGCCACATACCAATGGTGGGCAAAAAAACTGCCGTAGGGAACGCCCGCCACGGTAAATTCGGGAATACAAATATTTAATTCAGCACCGGCAAGTTGCACAGCCTTGTTCATATTATCAACGCTTAAATGTTCTCCTACAAGGCTTAAAAAATGCTTGGTACGTCCGGTGATAATTATTTCGCTGCGTTCAATATCAGTAAACTTTATAGTATCGCCTATTAAATAACGCCATGCGCCTGCGCTGGTGCTTAACAGTATAGCGTAGTCAACCCCTTCTTCCACTTCGTGTATCATAAGGGCCTCGTGGTTTGCCGTAAGGTCGCCATTGGAGTCAAAATTTTTATGATTGAAAGGAACAAATTCAAAAAAGATGTGTTCATTAATAACGAGGTGCATCCCGCTGGAGTGTGGCCTGTCCTGGTAGGCTATATATCCTTCGCTTGCCAAATAAGTTTCTATATAGGTAAGTGGTTTGCCTAATAATTTTTCAAACCCCTTTTTGTATGGTTCAAAGCTAACCCCGCCATGTACATAAACTGCCAGGTTAGGCCATAGCTCGTGTATATTATCCAGTTTATAACGGTCAATTATCTTTTCCATACATAATTGTATCCATGCAGGCACCCCTGCTATAAATCCAATATCCCATTCCGGGGCCTTTTCTACTATTTCTTCCAGCTTTTTTTCCCAGTCTTTCTCTTTAGCTATTTTTCTTCCCGGCTTATAAAATGGCTGAAACCAGAAAGGGGCTTTTTTGGCGGTAATGCCGCTAAGGTCACCGGCATAATACCCGCCGCCTTTTTCAAGTGCAGTGCTGCCGCCTATCATAAGCCAGCCTTTGCCAATTGATTTTATGGGTATATCGTCGTAATTGCGCAGGCTAAGTATTTGCTTTATCATAGCTACGCGGTTACCCTTAAGAAGGTCATTGGTAATGGGAATGTACTTACTTGATGCCTCGCTGGTGCCGCTGCTTAAAGCGTAATATTTTATTTTACCGGGCCAGCAAACATCCGGTATGCCCTCAAGGGTACGGTGCCACCATTCTTTATAAATGCTGCTGTAGTTATAGGCCGGAACCATTTCCCGGAATTTTTTATCGAGATCCTTATGCATAAGTATCTCATCAAAACGGTATTTCTGTCCAAATTCGGTAAAACGAGCTTTCCGAAGCAGTTTTTTTAAAACAAGCAATTGTTGCCTGCGCGGGTTATTTTGTGGCAACCGTAAGGCTCTTGCAATACTATTGGGTAACTTTATTTCAAATAATGCCATTTATAGCATGTATTTTATTGTTCTGCAAAACTAACACTAATTAGGCTATAAAGCTACTTCTTCCTGCTTAGCCATAAAGCTACAAACTAATTACACGCCACGAAAATATAACTATTAAGATTTTCTTAGAAAATAAAGCGAATTTCGGTTAATAGGCGGCTTCCGGATCTTTTGTCTTTCCAGGTACATAAATCAATCACTCGTAGTATCTTCAACCATCTTTTTCTATTATTGTTATTCAAAAAAAATGCTTATGAAAGTCAGATCATTAGGAACACAGGGCCTTACTGCTTCCCAAATAGGGTTGGGCTGTACGGGAATGAGCGAATTTTATGGCCAAACAAATGATGAAGAATCAATTAAAACCATACACCGGGCTCTTGAGCTGGGCATCACTTTTTTAGATACCGCTGATATGTACGGCCCTTATAAAAATGAAATATTGGTAGGTAAAGCCATTAAAGGCTATAGGGATAAAATAACTTTGGCTACCAAATTTGGCATTGTCCGCGATTTAAATAACCCCATGAAAAGGGGTGTTAATGGTAAACCGGAATATGTAAGATATTCCTGCGAAGGAAGTTTAAAGAGGCTTGATGTTGACGTGATTGACCTTTATTATGTGCACCGACGCGACCCTGAAACACCCATCGAGGAGACGGTGGGCGCAATGGCTGAATTAATTAAAGAAGGTAAAATTCGCGGCATTGGGTTATCGGAAGTTTCTGTTGAAACCTTAAGAAGGGCGCATGCCACTCACCCCATAACCGCTCTGCAGACCGAATATTCATTATGGAGCCGTGAACCGGAAGATGGATTAATTGATGCCTGCAAAGAGCTGGGTATCGCTTTTGTGGCATACAGCCCGCTGGGCAGGGGCTTTCTTACGGGGCAGATAAAGAGATTTGAAGATTTTGCCGCAGATGATTACCGCAGGTATTCTCCGCGTTTCCAGGGGGAAAATCTTACTAAAAACCTGGACCTTGTTACCAAAGTTGAGGCGCTGGCGGCGCGAAAAAATTGCACGGCTTCGCAACTTGCCCTTGCATGGGTACTGGCACAGGGCAAACACATTTTTCCTATTCCCGGCACCAAGCGTGTAAAATACCTGGAAGAAAATGCAGGGGCGATTGAAGTAAACTTTACAAAAAAAGAACTTGACGAATTAGATGCCATTTTGCCAAAAGGCGCTGCTTCCGGCACACGCTACCCCGAAGCCATGATGGGTTCAGTTAACAGGTAAGGGTGAAATTGCTGAATGCGGGATTTTGGGATTTAGTGATTTTATTGGGGCAGCGCATAAATTTCAATATCACTAAATCCCAAAATCAGCAATAAATCGTAATTGCCGATGGTGAAATCTTAGGATTTGGTGGTTTTTCATTAAATCTCAATATCACTAAATCCCAAAATCAGCAATAAAATGCAATTGCCGATGGTGAAATTTTAGGATTTAGTAGTTTTACATTAAATCTCAATATCACTCAATCCCAAGATCAGCAATAAAAATTATGTTTCCTTTTAATTGTGGGGGAACTAATTTTGCGCATGCTTAAACAAACCTTACTTAAAGCTACAGAAGCAGCAGCATCCATTTTAAAGGAGTATTTTAATCAATCCTTCACTATCAGCAATAAAGAAGGTATTAATAACCTGGTAACGGAAATAGATCATAAAAGTGAAAAAGCGATCATTGACATTATTAAGGAGGATTACCCCGATCATTATATCCTGAGCGAAGAAGCAGGAGAAATTATACAGGATTCCATATATAAATGGATCATTGACCCCATTGACGGGACTATAAATTATGCCAACAGGATACCCATGTGTTGTGTAAGCATAGCAGTGGAGGTGGACGGCAAAATGGAAATAGGTGCCGTTTATAATCCGTTTATTAATGAATTATTTTTTGGGCAGCGTGGGTTTGGTTCAACACTTAACGACCAAATAATACAGGTAAGTGATAAAGCAGAAGTTGCTACAAGTTGCCTTGCAACAGGTTTCCCTTATACTTATCTCGACATGCCCAATGGCCCGCTGGAGGTATTTGGGAGGTTAATACGCAGCGGGGTTCCGGTGCGTCGCCTTGGCAGTGCAGCCATTGATCTTTGTTATGTTGCCGCAGGAAGGTTTGATGGTTTTTATGAGCATAAATTACAGGCATGGGACAGTGCAGCAGGTTTTTTAATTGTTGAAGAAGCAGGCGGAAAAGTAACAGACCTTAATGGCGATTATTATAACCCCTACCAACCCGGTATAGTCGCCACAAATGGAAAAATTCATGACGAGTTGCTGAGATGGATCAGGAATGAAGTGAATTAATTGCAGATTGGCGATTGCAGATTTCAGATTGAATAAGGAGATTGAAGCGGATGACCTTTGTTAAATGGAGTTATCATACATCCGCAATCGTCAACCTTCAATTGAAGAATGTAAAACTATAAAACCATGAATAAGGAATTATTTAAAAGCCGGACAAAGGCTTTTGCAATCAATACTGCAAAGTTTTGTAAAAGCCTCACATATGATGCTGTAATTAAATCCTATATTGACCAGGTTGTTAGATCGTCGGCGTCGGTTGGTGCAAATTATAGGTCAGCCTGCAGGGCAAAATCTAAACCTGATTTTATCAATAAAATGAGAATCGTGGAAGAAGAAACTGATGAATCTTTATATTTTTTTGAATTATTATCTGAATTTTATGAAGATAGAAAAAATGAACTAAGGCTTTTATATAAAGAAGGAAATGAAATATTATCTATGACTGTCAAATCCATAAATACTGCAAGCAGCAGTCTGAAGAAATGAAGCAATTGCAGATTGATTACAAAAATTGGATTGACATAGCGGTCCATAAATCTGTAATCCGCAATCGCCAATCTGCAATAAAAGGTGATAAAAAGAAAGCAGGTTAACATAAATCTGCAATCTGCAATCGCCAATCTGCAATAAAATGATTAAAATATGAACGAACGAACAGAAATAACTTCTCTCGGCGAATTTGGCCTTATTGACCACCTTACGCGCAATTTTGAAATTGGCAATGCTTCCACTATCGTAAGTGTTGGGGATGATGCGGCTGTAATAGACCACTTTGGTAAGCAAACTGTTGTCACAACAGACCTGCTTATAGAAAATATTCATTTTGACCTGATGTACACTCCCCTTAAACATCTTGGTTATAAAAGCGTGGTAGTTAACCTGAGTGACATATATGCAATGAACGCCACCCCTACCCATATTACCATGAGTATCGGCATAAGCAACCGCTTTAGCGTGGAGTCGCTTGATGAATTTTACGAAGGGGTGTATGCAGCCTGTGAAAAATACAATGTTGACCTTGTGGGCGGCGATACCTCGGCATCGCAAAAAGGCTTTATTATCTCCTGTACGGCCATTGGCGAAGTTGCCCCAAACCGTTTTGTAAAACGCAGTACCGCTAACAATGGCGACCTTATTTGCGTAAGCGGTGATCTTGGCGGCGCTTTTTTAGGTTTAACGTTGCTGGAAAGAGAGAAAAAGATATTTTTAGAAAACCCGCAAATACAACCTGATCTTGAAAATGAGGATTATATTGTGGGCAGGCTGCTTAAACCGGAAGCAAGAAAAGACATTATTGAATTTTTGGAGAACAATAGCATAATGCCCACAGCCATGATGGATGTAAGTGACGGCATTAGCAGCGAAATATTGCATATATGCAGGCAAAGCAATGTTGGGTGCAGGTTATACGAAGAAAAATTACCCATTGCTGAACAAACAAGGCAGGCGGCTTTTAAATTTGGCTTAGACCCAACTGTTTGCGCTTTAAATGGCGGCGAGGATTATGAACTTATTTTCACCATTAAGCAGGAGGATCACGACAAAATAATATTGAGTGAGGAAATTAGCGTAATAGGCTACATAGCACCGCTTGAAGAGGGTACAAAATTTATTTCGAAAGGCGGCAATACATTTGATATAACCGCACAGGGCTGGGATGCATTTAATAAATAAAGATTAAGCAAAATATAGTAAGGAAATATGAATAAAATTATGCCGGGAATGATAGATTGCTTATTTTACAGCAACACTTATTAAATGATAGTTTTTTGGAAAAAAACACCTTACTTTTTTTGTTGTTCATAATTTCTTTCGTACTATTTTCATGTACCGCATCAAGAATAGATGATTTTTCGCCTGCAAATAAATTGGCCCCATCCAAACTTAAAGAAGATGTGGTGGTGCTAAAAAAAACACTCGAGGCCAATCATCCAAGTCTTTATTGGTACACACCTAAAGACAGCATTGACTGGTATTTTAATACAACCCTTAACAGCATACAGGATTCTTTAACAGAGCTGCAGTTCAGGAACAAAGTGGCAAAGCTTATAGCGAGGATACATTGCGGGCATACCACGGTACGCTCATCAAAAGGGTACGCAAAATATTTTTCAAAACATAAAACGCCGCAGTTTCCGCTAACTATAAAAGCTTGGCGCGATAGCCTGGTGGTTGTGGGCAATGCTATAAAAACCGATTCAATATTTAAAAGGGGCACTGTCATCACTTCCATTAATGGTATGCCAAACAGGGCAATACTCGATTCCATGTTCCAGTTTATAAGTATGGATGGTTATTCTGATAACTTTAAATACCAGTTGGTGAGCATTTATTTCCCGTTGTTTTATAATATAGCATTTGGATTGAAGGACACCAATACCATTAGTTATATAGATTCTGCCGGGATTGAAAAAACCGGCATTATAAAAAACTTTTACCCAATACCCGATACTTCAAGAAACAGGGTAGTTAATAATATCCCTTTTCCTAAACCAACAAGGAAACAACTCAGGGCTGCACGAAGACAGAATAGTAACAACCTGGTATTCGACAGCGCCAATACGGGATACCTGCACATAATAACTTTTTCAGGTGGTGGCCTTCGAAAGCTTTTCCGTGAGAGTTTTGAAACTTTGCATGAGAGGCACACATCAAATTTGGTCATTGACCTGCGCGAAAATGGCGGGGGCAATATTGGTGCCAGCGCAAATCTTACACGGTATGTTATTAAGCGTCCTTTTACAGTAGCCGATACAGTGGAAGCTATAAGCCGCAGCTTTAAATATGGGGAATACATTCACCCGGTATGGATATATAAAACCCTCATGTTCTTTTTTTCGAAAAAGCAAAAGGATGGCATGTATCATTTTGGCCATCTTGAACACCATTTATACCAACCAAAAAAGGTCCTCCAGTTTAACGGAAGTATCTATATTTTGCAGGGCGGTTTTACTTTTTCGGCTGCGAGTATGTTTGTTGCCCATTTAAAAGGGCAGCCTAATGTAACTGTTGTGGGGGAGGAAAGCGGGGGCGGCAGTTATGGCAATACGTCTGTTCACTTACCGTCTCTTATTTTGCCTAACAGCCAAATTGAGATAATACTGCCCATCTACCGCATTGTAAATGATGCAACCCGGCCCAAAAATGGCAGGGGAGTGCTTCCTGATGTATATGTTATGCCTTCTTCCGATGCAATAAAAAATGGAATAGATATAAAAATGCAAAAAGTAAGGGAATTAATTGATGCCAGGCAGCGTTTAATGAGTAAAAAGAATTAAATATTAATTACCATCTTAAAACATAAAACGGATGACATCTTTTCAAAAAAGATATCATCGGTTCCTTAATGACTTACTGACCTAATGACCAATGACTTCACTTTACTTCAATCCATATTTATATTTATACTTTTCATACAATTGTTTGTGCTTATCATTAAGGTCAATTTGCCTGCCTTGTATAAAAGCATAAATAACATTGCTGGATGTAATATCCAGTATATCCCCATCGCTCACAACAATATTGGCATCCTTGCCTTTTTCTAATGATCCTGTCACAGAATCTATCCCCAATATTTTTGCACTGTTAATAGTAATGGCCTCCAATGCCTGCTCTTTGGTTAAGCCAAAAGCTACCGCGTTGCCTGCATTGAACATCAGGTTCCTGCCGCGTGTTTCGGCATGCTGGTCCGAAATGGCATATAACACACCTGCCTGTTGCAATAAATAAGGTGTTTTATACGGCTGGTTAATATCATCGTCCTGTGTTACGGGCAAACTGTGCATTTCGTCCAGGATAACTGCAATATTGTTTTGTTTAAGATAGTCTGTAATCATCCAGCTATCAGCCCCCCCAATGATCACTGTGCGGAAATTAAACTCTTTTGCAAACGACGCCGCTACCATCATTTCTTTCACAAGCTCGCAATGCACATAAAATATTTGGGTTTGATTGAACAGCCCCTTTACTGCCTCAAATTTAATATTGGTATGCTCATGCTTTGGCTCTTCAAAATATGCCTTTGCCTGCTGAAAAAACTGGCGGACTTTTTCAATACGGTCTAAAGCAGCTTTAACCGGGTCAGTCGCATTTCTTGCTCCAAACCTCCCCGGCAGTATAGCCAGGCTGGGCATGCGAAAATGAATGCCGCCGTCCATTTTATATACCGCATCTTCCCAATTCCACGCGTCAAGCTGCATAACGGATGATGATCCGCTGATGATGCCCCCATCGGGAATAACATTGGCAAGTAAAATACCATTGCTGCGTAAGGTATTGATGACCTTTGAATCTGAGTTGTATGCTATCACAGCCCGTATATCGCTGTTATTCTCCCCCAATTCATATTCATCAAGTGTTGACCGCACTGCGCCTATTTCATTTAACCCCAGGTCAGTAACGGGTGTAATAAGGCCGGGATATATCTGCTTGCCGGTACAGTCAATAACCTTCGCTCCGCCTTCAGGCTGCGAATACTTTCCCACGCTGGTTATCTTGCCTTTTGAAAAAACGATCATACCATCTTCAATTACTTCACCTGTCCCGGTATGTATGGTGGCATGAACAAGTGCAACATCCTGGCTTTGTGCAGGTGCAGGGTAAATAGTTTCCTGCGCGCTCAGCCGGCTTCCTAAAGCAGCGATCCCTAAAATTGTTATTATCAGTATTCTTCTCATAGTTTTTTTAGTTTGATTGTTTGAAAGTTTGACTGTTTTTAATGTTCAATAGTTCACTTGTTCCAGTAGTTCACAAGTTCTTTCAAGCGTTCCGGTTTTTGTATTTTGAACCTTTCAATGCCGAAGATTCCAGGTATTCAATTAATTTTTGTAATAATATAATTATCTCCATCGTAAGGCTATATAACACATTAAACTCCTCGGCCTTTAAATATTTCCTATCCAATGCCCTATATAATTGAGAACGGAATTCACCGCAGGAGCCTTTGGAAATATATAAGAATTGCATAAACTCCCTGTTACCGCTTCTTTCGAAGCCTTCTGCTATGTTATCCATAATAGAACCTGCTGAACCCTCAATTTGGTTGATTAGCCTGAAGCTATTTTTAAACTTACCCGTATCAATCATTTCGCCAACTATATTATTCAACTCTCTTGCTTTTTGCCAGGAAAGTATTTCTTCAAAACGTTTAATAACTGCCATAAACTAATAGTTAAATCATTTTAATAAATGCGGTTCAATAAATCACCAAAACTTTCTCAACTTTCCAATTTTTTAACCTCGTGAACTCGTGAACTTCTTGAACTCGTGAACTTCTGAAACTCGTGAACTTCTCTTGAACCCCTTTACTCCCCAACTCCTGCATCCCTCAACAATATATTCTGCTGTCTGTGCCCGTCAATTTCGCACTCATTTATCTCGTCAATGGTTGCTTCAGCTGCGACAGTTTTGCCACCCTTTTTCTTTTCAGCGATCATTTTTTGTATCAGCCTGTTCCTTTCATTTGCTATTTGTACGCGCATAGCTGCATCTTTGTCAATATCGTAATAAACGATGCCGTCAACAATGGTTTTATCGGCTTTGGCATAAACACTCAGCGGGCTATCTGTCCATAAAACAAGGTCTGCGTCTTTGCCTACTTTAATGCTGCCCACCCTGTCTGCAACATGCAGCATGGTGGCAGGGTTTAGCGTACACATCTTCAAAGCGTCCTCTTGAGGAACATTACCATATTTTACGCTTTTGGCCGCTTCCTGGTTGAGGTGGCGTGCCTGCTCGGCATCATCGCTGTTAACCGCTACTATCAGCCCAACCTTTTGCATAATGGCGGCATTATAAGGTATGGCATCCTGCACTTCGCTTTTGTACGACCACCAGTCGCTGAAGGTTGAGGCAAAAGCGCCGTGGGCCTTCATTTTATCTGCTACTTTATACCCTTCAAGTATGTGGGTAAATGTATTTACTTTAAAACCGAACTTATCGCCAACATGCATCAGCATATTTATTTCGCTTTGCACATACGAGTGGCAGGTAATAAATCTTTTGTGGTTTAGAATTTCTGATAGGGCATCCAGCTCAAGGTCGCGGCGCCTGTTAACACCGGCTTTCTGGTAATCTTCTGCCCGTTCAAAGGCGTCAACCAATACCTGCTCAACACCCATCCTTGTATCTGGAAAACGGTTGTTAGACTGGCCGTAAGACCGCTTAACATTTTCGCCAAGCGCGAATTTTATAAAGGGATCCCAGTTGGCAAACTTCATATCTTCTGCATTGCTGCCCCAGCGCATTTTAATAAGCTGTGTTTGCCCGCCGATAGTGTTACAACTGCCATGCAAAATGTGCGAGCTGGTAACACCCCCTGCAAGCTGCCTGTAAATATTAATATCCTCGGGGTTTATTACGTCGGCAATGCGTACTTCGGCAGTAACTGATTGCGAGCATTCATTTACACCTCCCGTAACAGCAATATGTGAATGTTCGTCAATAACACCGGGCGATAAATGCTTGCCCGTACCGTCAATCACCCGGGCATTTCCTGCTGCAAGATTTTTACCAATGGCAGCTATCTTCCCGTTCTTAATTAATACATCGGTGTTCTCCAGCTTTCCTTCTTTTTCGTTTGTCCATATCGTTGTATTTTTTATCAGTATGTCTTCCTGCTTCGGCGCTGCCGTCCATCCATAACCATCAAACGGGTACATTACCTCGGCATTCACTTTTCCACCTCTTTTTTCACCCTTGTGCTTCGCCGTGTCAGGCGTTTCAACATAGGCGGAGGCGTACTGCATATTCCAGGTTATTGGCTCGCCTTTGCTGCTGTAACCGTTGCCAGTCCAAATATTATCATTAATAATGCCGCTCAGGCTGTTTAATCTCACGCTGTCAGTTTTAGCAGTCCAGGTGAGGTGTACCAATTTATTACTTAAAGAAACATTTACAGTGGTTTTTACCGTATCCCCGGCGGGCTGCATTGTTGCAGACAATTTATCGGGTGTGCCTTTTACTTCAACATTATATTCTTTATTCTCCCCGTTTTGTTTAACGGTGAGTTTGTAATTACCACGGTGATCTTCCCATCCATTTTCATGAACAATATACTTTTGGCCCAATACCCAGTTTTGATACAGGATGGTCTTTTCATTAAATATTGGCCCGCTGGTAATAACAAAATTGGCGAGTTTGCCCGCATCAAGGCTGCCTACCTTATCGTACACGCCTATAAGGGTGGCAGGTGTTTTGGTTAATGCTTCAAAGGCCTTCGTTTCACTCAGCCCGTTTTGAATGGCTTTGCGCAAGTTGGTTAAAAATTCGCCTGCATCTTTAAGGTCTGCGGTGGTAAGCGCAAATGTTATCCCGGCTTTTTCAAATACGCCCGGTTCAGTAGGGGCCATTTCCCAATGTTTCAAAACGCTAAGGGCTACGAGGCGTGCATCATTGGGGTCTTCTACATCCATCACCTGCGGAAATGCCACCGGTATTATATAGGCATCTTTGGTAGCTTTTATTTCATCCATGCGCTGGTATTCATTACCACCGCCTTTTATGATATAATGTACGCCGAATTCCTCCGCAATTTTATGGGCGCGAAGGTCATTCCACTTGTCACCCGCGTCAAATATTTGTGGCAGGGTTTGCTCACCAATCCAAGCCTCTAAGCTAAGATTCGTGCCTTCCTGTATCCCGGTTTTAGCCGGATTTTTATACCATTGAGCATCCAGGTAGGTTTGGCGGAGAAGGGCAATGCTGCCCATTAATGAATTGGGATAATCCTGGGTAGAAGTGCCTTTATTAAAGGAATAGAAGGCTGCCGCCCTGTCCTTTATCATATCAAGGCTTTCTTTGTCATCGCCCAGTGCAACTAAGGTCCCTGTTCCCCTTGAAATACCATCCTGTTTATGGGTTAAAACAGAACCAAAGCCAACATTTCGCAGGTCTTTTGCCGTAGTTTCATTAGCTGCGAATAATTTGGAAGCATCTGTTTCAGGCCTTATGGCCTCGTTCCACCCATAAGCCCCTTTAGTGTTGCTGATGTTTTGAAAGTTGCGGCCGCCGCCCCCGCCGCCTCTGCCACCCCTTGCTGCCTGCTGGTCGGCATTCATGCCATAATCGCTGTAAAGGTCAATAAAGGAAGGATAAATGTATTTGCCTTTGCAATCAATAACAACAGCATCCTTAGGAACGGTAACGCTGGCGCCCACTTCTGTTATTTTGCCATTCTTAATAATCAATGTGGCATTTTGCAAAGTTGTTTGCGGGTCTTTAACAATAGTGGCATTAATAAAGGCGAAATAGCCTTCCCGTACATCGGTTACTCCATTAACCGGAAATGTTTCCTGCGCTTTTGCCGTTATAAATATAACACAGCAAAGCAGCAGCATGGTTATTTTTCTCATATGTGGTAATTACACAGTTAATAGTGAAAATAAAACGATAAATCTAATAGTTTTTGTTATCCCTTTTTATTAAATTATACAAATGCCTTTAAATTTTCGGGCTGTTATAAGAAAAGTTGTGGCGGATAATTTTAACATTTATAAAGGTTGGCATTACTCTTTTTTATTTCTCCTGGCCGTTTATATAATACCGGTGATAAAATGATAAAATGCAAAAGATAGCAGCGTATTATGGTTTCACAGTTACATAAAAAGCCGGATTTATCATCATTTTTGTTTAAAAATCTTTCTGCACAACAAATGTGAATTAAATAGCGGCTGTGGGTGAAAACTTTTTTAAATTGTGGAAAAACCGGGTGAACTGCATTTGAAAACTTTTTCACATGTGTTTATAAACTTGTTGATAGCGTGTGGAATAAATAACCTTTGTAAAATGGTTTTATGCAATCATTCACCCACTATATTCGTTCCCCCTCTGAGCAAATAGAAATGATATTTGCGAAAATTGACTAACTGATTGCTGATGCTATGAGGAACCGGTTTGACTTTTAAACCTTAAGATATTCTAAAATGGAGATCGTTAATTTTAACAAAGACAGGAAGACAAGAAGAAAGCCATCCATAGACCTTACTACTATGGTTTACGGCAAAGTACCGCCCCAGGCTAAAGAGCTTGAGGAGGCGGTACTGGGCGCCATAATGCTGGAAAAAAGCGCCTTTGATAATGTGATAGAAATTTTGAAACCGGAGTGTTTTTATGTTGATTCGCACCAGCGTATTTTCAGGGCATTTCAAAGCCTTGCGCAAAAAAGCACACCCATTGATATTCTTACGGTTGTAGAAGAATTAAAGTTAAAAGAAGAACTGGATACTGTTGGCGGTGCGTATGCCATAACCAAGCTAACAAATACGGTAGTATCCACTGCCAATATTGAGGCGCATGCCAGGATAGTTTTACAGAAATTTATACAGAGAGAGCTTATACGCATAAGCGGGGAAATAATTGGGGATGCTTATGAAGACAGCACCGATGTATTTGACCTGCTTGATGAGAGTGAAACCAAAATGTTTAACATAACCAATAATTACCTTAAAAAGAATTATGAGGATATTGGTAATGTTCTGGCAAAAACGATTAACCGCATTGATGAAATGCGTACCAAAAAAGAAGATATTTCAGGCGTGCCAAGCGGTTTTGCCAGTTTAGACCGTGTAACATACGGGTGGCAGCCCACCGATCTTATTATTATAGCAGCGCGCCCGTCAGTAGGTAAAACAGCACTTGCATTAAACCTTGCGCGCAATGCGGCACTTAGCCCAACCAAGCCAACGGCTGTTGGTGTGTTTTCTTTGGAAATGAGCGCAGCCCAATTGGTGCAGCGTATTCTTTCTGCGGAAAGTGAAATTGCCCTTGAAAAAATTAACCGCGGTAAACTGGAGGATTATGAATACCAGCAGTTACATACAAAAGGTATAAAAAAACTGGAGCAGGCGCCCATATTTATTGACGACACCGCTGCGCTTAACATATTTGAATTCAGGGCAAAAGCGCGCAGGCTGGTAAACAAACACAAGGTCGGGCTTATCATTATAGATTACCTGCAGCTGATGAGCGGAACAAATGAAAAAGGCGGAAACCGCGAACAGGAAATAAGTAATATATCGCGTAACCTTAAAGCGCTTGCAAAAGAATTGGGCATACCCATTATTGCATTAAGCCAGTTAAGCCGTGCGGTTGAAACGCGTAAAGAAAGCAAGATGCCGCAGTTGAGCGACCTTAGGGAATCCGGTGCCATTGAGCAGGATGCCGACATGGTAATGTTTATTTACCGTCCGGAATATTATGAGAACATGGCCAACGAAATGGGCGAGAGCACCCGCGGCGAAACACATATACGTATAGCCAAACACAGGAACGGCTCGCTTGAGAATATAAAGCTAAGGGCATTGCTGCACATTCAGAAGTTTGAGGAATGGGATGGCGATAACGGCCATAGCAATTTAGGTCCAGGTAGCTGGAAACCAGTTGGCCCGGCGCCTGTGCCAAGCGAAGGCGGAGGCGAGCATGGTGGCGGAGGCCGCCTCTTCATTCAAAAAGGCAGCCGCATGAACAGCGGTGAATTTGACGATGGGGCAGATGATGCAACACCTTTTTAAAGAGTCATTGGGTCATTTGTCATTGAGTCATTAGGCAAGTACGAAGTTAGAAGTACTGGGTACGAAGTATCTGCCATGTCAAACGCAATACTTTCCCATAATAAATATGTTCTTCGCAAAGTCCCTCCCCACCGGGGAGGGATTTAGGGAGAGGCCGTTCTTAGCGCTCTTTTCCGCAGGTAGAGGGGCAACGGATGAAGCAAAAAAAATAAACAAAAACTCAAAAAATCTCTCATCTTTCCCATCAATGTCGCTTCCATATTTTTTTGAAGAAAATATCTCTCTAAATACATCTTCTCTTATTTTAAGCGAAGAAACCAGTAAGCATTGCATACAGGTATTGCGGATGAATATGGGAGAATTATTGGCACTTGCAGATGGTAATGGCACCATCATTACAGCTTCCATAACCAAAGCCGATAAGCGCCATTGTGAAGTGCAGGTTGAAGAAAAAAAACAGGTTGAGCGGCCAAAACGAAAAATATCTATTGCCATATCTCTACTAAAAAATGCAAACCGGTTTGAATGGTTCCTTGAAAAAGCCACAGAGATAGGTGTAAGTGAGATCATCCCTCTAATATGCCGGCGTACCGAAAGGCAACATTTTCGTTACGACAGGATGAAAAACATTCTTATTGCTGCCATGCTTCAAAGCCAGCAGGCATGGCTGCCGGCCTTGCACGAACCCGTTTTGTTTAATATAGTGGTCAACGATGCAAAACAAGCGCAAAAATTTGTGGCGCATTGCCTGGAAACAGAAAAGCAACACATCAACGCCCTGCCATTCCTGCATGAGGTTCTAATGCTTATTGGCCCTGAGGGTGATTTTACAACAGAAGAAATTGATACTTGTTTAAAACAGGGGTTTATACCTGTTACATTGGGCAATACAAGGTTGCGAACAGAAACAGCCGGTATTGTCGCGGCAACATTTCTTGCTAATTTATAAGCATATTGTATATTCACGCATTCGAAAGATAGTCGCGCATGAGTAAGAAATATTCCCTTCTGTTTCTAACCCTGAGCATTTTATGGTATGCCTGCCATAATAAAGCAAGTAAAGTGGTTGTTCAGGATACAACCATCAACCCGAAGACATCCTTCAATAACCTGTTTCTTGACAGCGCTGCAATTGAAAGCTTTTTAAGCGCAAATACTGCTTACAATAATTACCGGCAGCAATATTTTGACTTTTATAAACAACGCAATTATGAGTATGCCTGGTTCGATTCTGCAGGCATCGGGGAGCAGGCGCATAACTTTATTAACCTGCTTAACAATACCATCGGCGAACTGGAGGATAGCAGCCTTTATAATAAAAAATTGTATGATCTATATGACATGCAAACAGGGGAAGATTCATCTAAATATCACGGTAAAATTCCAGAAATCGAACTTTATTTAACCGGGCAGTTCTTTGCATACGCAGCCAAAGTGTATAAGGGCACTGATGCTGATATTTCGCAACTCGGCTGGTTCATTCCGCGTAAAAAAGTTGACCTTACCGCTTTGCTTGATTCAGTGATACAGTCAAAAGCAAACGGTACCGACCAATATGTGCCTACCAACTCGCAATACAAAAAGCTGGAGTCTTTTCTTCCAAAATATTATCAATTGCAAAAAGAAGGCAATTGGGACTCCATACCCAAACCTGCAAAGCCACTGCATAAAGGTGAGCGGTCACCTGTTATTCCGGCAATAAAAGAGAGATTAGCGAAATTGGGAGACCTTGAATATAATGATAGCACAAAAATTTTTGATACCGCTTTGTTTCGTGCTGCAAAATCATTTCAGCGAAGAATGGGGTTGGATGTTGACGGCGTGATTGGCGGTAAAATGATGGATGAACTAAACGTTACCATTGAAAAACGGGTGCAACAAATTTTGGTAAACCTCGAAAGGCTGCGCTGGATGCCGCCCGATAATGATACCAATTACATATTTGTAAATATACCGGAATACCGGATGTATATTTTTGATAGCGGTGCGCTTAAGTTTACCATCAATGTTATTGTTGGCTCTGCTGTAAACAATACGGTTATCTTCAATGGCAACCTCAAATATATTGTGTTCGCACCGTATTGGAATGTGCCTGCAAGTATAGTAGAGAAAGAAGTATTGCCGGGTATAAAAAATAACCCTAATTATCTTGCAAAAAACAATATGGAAATAACCGGCCACAGCGAGGGGTTACCTGTAGTAAGGCAAAAGCCGGGGCCAACAAATTCTCTTGGTCTGGTAAAATTTTTATTCCCAAATAATTACAATATTTATTTTCACGACACGCCAAATCATGAGCTGTTTAGTTCAGCAAACCGTAACCTTAGCCACGGATGTATAAGGTTGGGTGAACCAAAAAAATTCGCGCAATATCTTCTAAGGGATGATACCACCTACACCAGCCATAAGATTGACTCGTTGATGAACAACACCAAAGAAACCTGGCTGACATTAAAAAAGACCATACCTGTTTTTATCGGCTATTTCACGGCCTGGGTTGACAGGCAGGGAAATATAAATTTTAGAAAAGACATTTACAACCACGATGAAGAAATGGCCGCCAAATTATTTGTAAAGTAGGGTGAAGTAACCCCGGCCTTCAGCCGATGTCGTTGAGATAGGAGAAAATACAATTGAAATTATTACAATAGTTGTTTGGTTATTGAACCCCTTACAGGGGTTCGTGCAGCAATTTCAATTGCTACCCCGGATGAAATCCGGGGCTATTCAAATTCAACCCTTTAAGGGTTGCAGGAAATGATAAACTGTTTGATAGTGCATACTTAATAACCCCAACGGGGTTTAATTTGAATAGCCCCGAATGAAATTCGGGGTGTGAAAATGCAAATTGCTGCTGAATCCTGACAGGGTTCAATAAAAGCTTATTGTTTGCAGATAAATTTCTTAATAAAATGATATTCTGCTAAATCCTGAACTCACACATGCCCCTATCGCATCCCCACCCATTTTTTTCTTAGCTTTAACCCAACAAACGATTTGCTCATCAGGTCTGCACTTTATTGCCATAAAAATTAACTCCATGCAAAATAACAACGAAACGCCGGGTAAAAAATTAAGCCGCGGTGGATTTATAAAAAATACTGCGATGGCTGCCGCAGGGTTTTATATTGTACCGCGCCATGTGTTGGGCGGCAAAGGTTATGTAGCCCCCAGCGATAAATTATACATAGCGGCAGTGGGTTGCGGGGGCGAGGCTGCTAATGATATTCATCATTATGCAATCGCACCAAAAAAGAATGCCGTAGTAGCATTTCTTTGCGATGTGGACGACCGTACAGCCGCACCACGCCGCAAAGAATTTCCAAAGGCAGGGTTTTATAAAGACTGGCGGGAGATGTTTAATAAAGAAAGTAAAAACTTTGATGCTGTTACTGTTGCTATACCCGATCATAACCATGCGATAGTTGGTTTAAGTGCTATGCAGCTAAATAAGCATTTATACCTGCAAAAACCTCTTACACACGATATTTATGAAGCGCGTATTCTTACACAGGCCGCAGAAAAATATAAAGTGGTTACGCAAATGGGCGACCAGGGCGCATCCTGCGAGGGTATGCGCACTATGCGCGAATGGTTTGAGGCGGGGCTGATAGGTGATATAGAAAAGGTATATAACTGGACAAACCGCCCCGTATGGCCGCAGGGCATACCATGGCCATCCGTGCACCCGCCGGTGCCCAAAGAATTAGATTGGGACCTCTGGTTAGGCACCGCGCAACAAACAGATTACATTGATAACCTGGTGCCTTTTAATTGGCGCGGCTGGTGGCGGTTTGGCACCGGTGCGCTGGGCGATATGGCTTGCCATATCATCGGCCCTGCATTCAAGTTGCTGCAGCTTGGTTACCCAACAGAAATAACCGGCAGCGCCACCACCATTTACAGCGGGGTGTTTAAAGAATCCGATTACCCGGAAAACATACCGCCATCAAGCAGCCTGCGTTACAAGTTTAAATTGAAAAATGGGAAAGATCTGCTGCTATACTGGATGGATGGCGGCATAGTGCCCGACCGCCCCGATGAACTTGACCCAGATGTAAATATGAATGAAGCGCTGTGCGATATACCCCAGGAAAATGACTTTGAAGGCGGCAGTTTGTTTATTGGTACCAAAGGAAAGGTTTCCTGCGGTTGGGGTGGAAGCCACCCACGGTTGCTGCCTTTGTCGCTTAATAAAGATGTGAATGTTCCTAAGAAATATCCGCGTGTAGAAGGTGATATGGATGGCCATTGGTGGCAATGGGTGGATGCCTGTATTGCGGGTTATGGCAATATGGAAGTGGACTCACCATTTGTTGGTTACGCCGGTCCTTTGACCGAAACCGTGTTGATGGGCAATTTATTATTGCGGAGTTTCAATCTTCATCAAAAAGTAAAAAAGAACGACCCCGTGTACGGCGGCATGGAAGGCTACAATACTCCCGGCAGGTACATCACCTACAAATGGGATGGCGAAAATATGCGCATCACCAATTTTGAACCCGCCAACCAATTTGTTAAACGTGAGTACAGGCAAGGGTGGGGTGAGTTGAAATTGTAAAGGAATGATGGGGTTCTTAACCTTATTAATTTGCTGTGAAGAGTACGGAAAGTCAAAACCATAAAATTAAAAGAGTTGTCAATTAGGGCAATATCCCCACCACTGCTTAGCGCATAAAAAGGAAAACTCCAGGTTCACTGCTATTTTTGCCCTTCTCCTCCTAAACTCATCCCTGTATTTTTACCGTTCATCACATCTCAAAAAAAACTTTAAAAATGTTTTTTGTTATAATTTACTGATTATCAATAATTAATGCCTTAACCCATTATTGCACACTGCAAGCAACCTTAAAAAAACTGGTACTATGTATTGCATAGTAATAAATTTTCCCCATCTTTGTGTTGTCAAAGGTAAAAAGCACGGAAATAAGACAAAAGCAATAAGAGCCCTATATGAAGAAGATGAGAAGCAAAAAAGTAAACAAAAGATAATTTAAAACAAAGCCTGCCATCTTGTATTTTGTACCGGACGGCAGGCTACAAAAAACTCCGGTTATGGACATTCAGAACACACAAAGCCAGATGCGAAAGGGGGTATTGGAGTTTTGCATTTTATCCATTATTCGCCAGGGTGAAGTTTACCCCAGTGATATAGTGGAAAAAATGAGATCAGCCAACCTGCATACCCTGGAAGGCACCCTTTACCCATTACTTACCCGGTTAAAGAACGCAGGCCTTTTAACCTACCGCTGGGTAGAAAGCAATAGCGGGCCACCACGTAAATATTTTGTAATGACGGAAGCAGGCCTTGAGTTTTATGGGGAACTTGAAAGAACCTGGAACGAACTGGCTGATGCAGTAAAAGCATTAACTGCACCATCACAGGAAACTAAAACAACAGAATAACCCTCCTAACCAATAAATCATTAGACATGAAAAAGGTAATTAACATAAACTTCCAGGGGCGGGTGATACCCATAGAGGAATCTGCCTACGATGTATTGAAACAATACATTGACAGCCTGCGCCGCTATTTTGCGAACGAGGAGGGAAGGGATGAAATAATAAACGACATTGAAGGCCGCATTGCCGAGCTTTTTGGCGAAGTGCTTAAAAAAGGAAGCACCTGCATTACAGATGAAGACGTAAATGCAATTATAGCCAGCATGGGCCGGCCTGAAGATTTTGATGACGATGAAGCTAAAGTACAAAGCCAGTTAGGCGGCGAAAAAAAGCAGCAGCAGTCATCCTATGCTTCAGCCGGAAGCGAATATGCTTATACTGGTGCACCCCATACCAGGTTTTATAGGGATGAAAGAAACAAGGTTGTAGCGGGTGTGTGCAGTGGTATTGCCAATTATTTTGGAATTGACCCGCTTGTAGTAAGAATACTATTTGTAATTTTTGCCTTTGGTTTTGGTTTTGGCTTTATTACCTATTTAGTATTATGGGTTGCCGTGCCAAGCAGCGCTTCTACTGTAATTGGTTCGCCAAAAAAGCGCCTGTTCCGCGACCCTGAAAACAAATTGATCGCGGGTGTTTGCAGCGGCCTTGCACGGTATTTTGGTATAAATGTTTGGATACCCCGTGTACTTTTCCTGATCCCTTTTATTTCTATCACTTTCAGGTGGATGCATTGGGGCGATGTGGATTTTCCTAACTTTTTGCGGTTTGCTTTCAGCCCGGGTTCGCTGTTATTGTATATAATTCTCTGGCTTGTTTTTCCCGAGGCGCAATCCACTTCAGACAAATTAGAAATGAAGGGTGAAAAGGTAGATCTTAACACTATTAAAACAACCATTCAGCAGGATATGGAGGGGTTTAAAGAAAGGGCAGAACATTTTGGCAAAGAAGTGGGCGCCAAAGCAAAAGAATTTGGTGAGCAATTTGGAAACAGGAGCAAACAATTCGGCACAGAAGCAGGCTATGTGGTGCGCAGAACAGGCAGTGGCGTGGGGGATGTTCTTGGTTTAATAGTAAAAATATTTGTTTACTTTATTCTTGGTACAATATTATTTTTTGTTGTCGCAGGCCTTTTTATAGCCGGTGTTGCTTTAACGGGGCTAATGCCAAATAAAGATTTTTTAATAGGCAGCGGATGGGAAAACCTTTTTGCCTGGGGCACATTGATACTGTTTATTTGGGTGCCGGTAGCAGGGATAATTACCTGGATAGTACGCCGCATTGCTAAAATGCGGAGTAATGCGCGCACCATACGGTTTACATTTGTAGCACTTTGGCTTGTTGGTTTATTCTGCTTTGTTGGCTTGATTTCCTCCTTATTTGCCGATTTTAAATATCGTAACCACGCAGTAGAGCAAAGTGTTGCCATAACAACACCAAATGTAAAAAAGCTTGAAATAAAGGGTATATTCCCTGCTGTGGATGATGATAATTATTGGTTTCATCTTCAGCCATTTGCAAGTATTGATGGCGACACCGCTTATGTGAGAAATACTGCTATCAGGCTTACCTTTTCAAATAACGACAGTTTCCAGGTATATATAAGAAAATTTGCTAATGGGCCAACAAGAGAAAAAGCAAACGAAGAGGCCTCAAAAATCAGCTTTCAATTTCGCCAAAAAGACAGCTCCTTATATATCAACAATTTTGTTGGTTTCACCATGAAGGATAAATTCCGCAATCAATTAATAGAAATAACAATTGCAATACCTAAAAACGGCCGCATAAAAGTTGATGAAAGCGCTGCAGGATGGGGCAATGATGAACATTTTGATTTTGGCAGAAATTGGGATTACTATTCATACAATGAATATAATGACGAACGAAAATATTTTGATTTCTCCCGCGGAATTGAATATAAAATGAGCGCTGATGGCACAAAGTTAGAAAGAACTGATGGTGTAAAAGACGATAATGAGAATAACAATGATAACACGCAGTCAGATAATAATAATGTGCAGAGTGATACCAGTGTTTATCATTACAAATCAAACGGCGAAAAACCTGAAAAAAAGGAAAGGCCTGAAAAAGCAGAGAAGCCTGAAAGGCCATCAAAAACTAAAAAGGATACTATACCTGCAAAGCAGGCAAAGGTTGAGATAAAAACTATTAACGCTATTCCGGCAACATTTGCTCAAAGATTTACTATATAAACTCGGTTAGGTTGGGAGCTTTAAGAACCCTTTCCTGTTCTCAGGCTGGGGTTCTTCCCTTTTTAGGCTACGAGGTAGAAAGAGTGAAAGAGGAGTGTTTTAGGTTTTGGGTTCTTTGTTTTATGTTTTATGTTCAAGGATTCCCTGCTCATTATTCATCTCTTTTTCCCTTCATTGTTCGAAATTCCTTGTTCCCTGTTCGATATTCATTTCCCCATACCAACCAACTACTCTTTTTTCAATTACTTTTGCTGCATTGATAAAAACAGGAACCAGGAAATGAAGAATACACCTTTCACACAAAAGCATATCGCCCTGGGCGCTAAAATGGCTCCTTTTGCAGGATATAATATGCCCATAAGCTATACAGGCATTAATGATGAGCATGCGACCGTTCGTAATAATGCCGGAGTGTTTGATGTAAGCCACATGGGTGAATTTATTTTGAAAGGGGAAAACGCATTGGAGCTTATTCAGCGGGTTACTACAAACGATGCTGCAAAGCTTACAGAAGGCAACGCGCAATACAGTTGTATGACGAATGATGATGGTGGTATTGTAGATGATATTATCATCTATTACCTGCAGCCAAACGCCTATATGATAGTGGTAAACGCAAGCAATATTGAAAAAGACTGGAACTGGATAACCAGCCATAACACGCACAATGTTGAAATGCACAATATTAGCGAAAAGACCTGCCTGCTTGCCATACAGGGCCCTAATGCCACCAGGATATTACAGCCTTTGGCAGAAATTGATATTTTAAATCTGAAATATTACACTTTTATAAAGGGAAAATTTGCGGGCGTGGATAATGTATTGATAAGCGCAACGGGTTACACCGGCGCCGGTGGTGTGGAAATATATTTTGAAGACAAAGATGGTAACGCGGAAAAAATTTGGGATACCATTTTTGAAGTTGGTAAACCACAAGGTTTAAAACCAATTGGTTTGGCTGCAAGAGATACCCTGCGCCTTGAAATGGGCTACTGCTTATACGGAAACGATATTGATGATACCACTACGCCGCTTGAAGGTGGCTTAGGATGGATAACCAAGTTTAATAAAGATGTTGCTTTTACTGCAAAAGCCATTCTTGAAAAGCAAAAGGCAGAAGGTATAAAACGCAAGCTGGTGGGTTTTGAAATGATAGACCGCGGTATTCCGCGCCATGATTATATTATTAAAGATGCTGCGGGCAATGCTATTGGCAAAGTTACCAGCGGCACACAGGCGCCATCGCTGAATAAGGCGATTGGCATGGGATATGTTACCACTGAAAATGCAGGGTTAGACAGTGAGATATTCATTGACATACGCAACACGCCCATAAAAGCAAAAGTGGTAAAAGCGCCTTTTAGTTAATTTTTTGTAACTTAGCAGTAGAATCTTTACTAATGCATTATACCTACACAATAGAACTTGAGAATGAGAACGCAATTGAAAAACTTAAATCAATCGCCGCACAAAATGGTATTCCGCTGCTGGTAAAAAAGAAAATTCTTCCGGGAAATTTAAACGATAGCGGTGAGCGTTTGGCATCAGCATTAAATGAAATATCAGCACAAGGGGGACTTAAAAGTTTTGGCAGTAACCCGAGCGAATGGCAACGGGAACAAAGGAAAGACAGAAGTTTAACAGGAAGAGATTAGTAAAATGGTAATTGACAGCAACATAATTATTTACGCTTCATACCCCGAAAACCAATATCTGCGCGATTTTATTTCCCAAAATGCCGCTGTAATAAGTACCATTTCAATAATTGAAACATTAGGCTACCATAAGATAACCACGGATGATCTTTATAATCTGAAAATTGTTATTGATAGCGCCGAGATTGTTGACCTTACAAGAGAAATTGTTGACCGGGCTGTGATGGTAAGAATTGCGGGAAAAATATCGTTACCTGACGCAATTATAGCCGCAACTGCTTTACACTACAATTTTGAGTTGGTAACAAATAATGAAAGTGATTTTAAGGGCATTGCAGGATTACGCATAATAAACCCACTTCGTACTATTACTACTTAACCATGCCCACCATACACCTTACTACATTAATACACGCGCCGGTTGAAAGGGTGTTCGATCTTAGCCGCTGCATTAAAATGCATGAAAAAAGTACGACAGGCACAAACGAAAAGGCGGTAGGCGGCACTTACAGCGCACTTATTCAGCAGGGTGAAACAGTTGTGTGGCAGGCAAGGCACCTGTATAAAACAAGAATACATAAAACGACCATACCTGTAATGAGGCCATACTGGTTTTTTACAGATGAAATGAAAGAAGGCGATTTTAAAAGCATGGTACATCATCACCATTTTAAGCCGATTGATAACGGCACTATTATGATAGATGAGTTTAATTTTGAATCACCTTATGGCCTTATCGGCAAGCTTGCCAACGTCCTTTTTCTTACCAAATACATGAAAAGGTTTCTTGTACAGCGCAACAATATCATCAAAGAATACGCAGAAACACATAAGTGGAAAACTGTTTTGCCCGAAAAGGAAACAGTAAGATAGATTTGCCTGTACCAAAGCTGTCAACGCATGCACCGAACCCCGTATTATCTTATTACAATTGTTGGCTGTTGCCTGCTGTTTTGTTCCTGCGGAAAGTTTATTACCGAAACAGGCAAAGCATCTTATTATGGCAAAGAATTTAATGGCAAACGAACAGCCAGCGGGCAGGTATTTGACAAAAGCGACCTTACTGCCGCACACAGAACATTGCCTTTTGGCACGGTAGTTACGGTAAAAAACCTTTCAAACGGAAAAACCGTTAAAGTTAGAATAAACGACCGCGGCCCTTATGCAAGAGGGAGGATCATTGACCTGAGCGAAGCCGCTGCCGCCGAAATTAATATGGTCAGCCAGGGTACAGCACAGGTAGAGTTAAAATACAGGAGGAAGAAGAAGTAATGATCACTAACTATTTCTTTCAATTCTAAAAAGATGGCTTCCCGTGCGTTTTATCTATCAATCCCAAAAGGGATTGAATTTTAATAGCCCCATATGAAATATGGGGTAAAATGCGTTAGCCTGTTACAGAA
>Ga0206915_1023_pt1 | contig 37684 bp, 24 predicted proteins | sample Alteio_BWOrgHeat_70_FD_152945 | JGI IMG/M metagenome (GOLD analysis project Ga0206915, IMG submission 152945) | Enriched cells from forest soil in Barre Woods Harvard Forest LTER site, Petersham, Massachusetts, United States -... | ecosystem: Environmental > Terrestrial > Soil > Temperate forest >...
CACATGCTAAAGTTTCTACAGACGCCAGTAAAAACAGTGAAGTACTATTGCATGCCTGTTGATATTGGTAAAAAAATTTCCCGGACGGCAGATCGCCCGTTAAGTAAGATCATTAAGCAAACAAGATGTATTACAATGGTTTCATTTTTTTTGTTCATCTTTCTACATTCATCTATTTACTCTTTTTCTCAAGATAACTATACAAGCGATTCAACGCCATCTTTAACGCTTGACCAATGTATTAATTATAGCCTGAAACATCAGCCTTCGGTAAACCAGGCATTGATCAATGAATCTATTGCACATCTTACAAACTCAATCATTTTAGGGGCATGGCTGCCACAGGTTAACGCAAACGGTAGTTTTACACATTATAATAACCTGCCCACTAATTTTATACCCAATAATGCTAACCCGGGCGGGCCGCCTTTAAAAACGCAAACAGGTGTTTCAAATACATTCGTGCCGATGCTAACGGCTACGCAGGCTATTTTTAGCCCCCAACTTTTATTTGCAGCAAAAAGCGCCCCTTTATTTATACGGCAGGCGCAGTTAGGCATAGACAGCGCTAAAATATATACTGTTGCAGGGGTAAGTAAATCGTTTTACAGCCTGCTGCAAACATTAGAGCAGATAAATGTTTTGAAAGAAGATACTGCCCGGCTTGATAAAAACCTGAGCGATGCATACCACCAATATATAGCGGGATTGGTTGACGAAACGGACTATGATGAGGCCGGCATAACGCTTAATAATTCAAAAGCACAATTGAAACAGGCTGTTGAGAGTATTGTTCCGTTGTACGCCAACCTTAAGCAGGTAATGGGCTACCCACCGGAAAAACAATTTAATGTTGTTGTTGATACCGTGCAAATGATGCAGAGTATAGACTTTGACACCACTGCACAACTGGAATATGAAAAACGCATAGAATACAAACAGCTTGAAAATTCAAAGGAGATACAGGAGCAAACAACCCATTATTACCGCAGCGCTTTTTTACCTACTTTATCTGCTTTCTTTAATTATAATCTTGCTTTTCAAAATAATGACCTCTCGTCTCTCTTCGCCAGTTCTTATCCATATTCTTTCATGGGTTTGTCCTTTAGCATACCCATATTTACCGGGTTTGCCCGCATTCACAGTGTGCAAAAATCCCGGTTACAGGAACAGCTTATTGACTGGGGCTCGGTTAGCCTTAGGTCGGAAATATATTCACAATACACCTCTGCCATGGCAAACTATAAAAGCAACCTGTACAGCCTTGAGCTAATGAAGGATAATGTTGATAAAGCAAAACGTGTTTATACAATAGTGCGGTTGCAATACCAGCAGGGTGTGGTGGCTTATCTTAATGTAATAACAGCAGAAGAAAATTTAATATCATCAGAAATAGGATATACCAATGCATTGTTCCAGCTACTGTCAAGCAAGATAGACCTGGAAACATCTATGGGTATAATATCAACTAATTATTAATTAAAATAAATAACAAACTCTATGAATAGAGTTGTATTGGGTATGCTTTTAATGGGTTGCGCAGCACTTTTTTGCTGTACAAAAAAGCCGCCGCCGCCAAACCCCGCCGTGCCCGTGAATTTATACACTGCCACCAAACAGAACGTTGTGTATTACGATGAGTACCCCGCCACCACGCAGGCATTAAGCCAGGTGGAACTACGCCCGCAGGTGCAGGGCTATATAACAGGTATATTTTTTAAAGAGGGTACCTACGTTCCTAAAGGACAGAAATTATATGAGATTGATGAACGCCTTTACCAGGACAATTACGATGCAGCGGTAGCAAACCTGCGGGTTGCCCAGGGTAATACCGTACAGGCCAAACAGGATGCTGACAGGTATGAATATTTGATAAAAAATAACGCTATTGCAAAGCAGGTACTTGACCATGCTGTTATTGCCCTTGAAAATGCCCAAAACCAGGAGAAAGCCGCCGAAGAGGCCGTGAAGTCGGCAAGAACCAACCTTACTTTTTCGGTTATTAATGCCCCTTTCAGCGGCATTATAGGGTTTAGCCTGGTAAAGCTGGGCACTACCGCAAGTGTTGGTACCACTGTATTAAATACCATTTCAACCATTGACCCTATGGCTGTAGATTTTGTAATAAATGAAAAACAATTACCACGTTTTGAGGACCTGCTAAGGGGTAAGTTAAGAGCGGTTGACTCCCTGTTCACTATTTTATTGCCGGATAATACAAAATATCCTTACAAAGGAAGCATTTCGGTGATAGACCGTGCCGTTGACTCTGGCACAGGCTCTATTAAAATACGGCTTGTATTCCCAAATCCTGAAAACATTTTGCGTGCCGGGATGAGCGCTACAGTGCGGGTTCACAACAACAATATTCTTCCTAAATTAGTGATACCGGGTAAGGCCGTAGTAGAGCAGATGGGGGAATTTTTTGTATTCGTGGCGAAAGACACTATTATGCCTGTAGCTGACTCCAGCAAAAAGGAAACATCAGATACTGCAAAGCCCCGCCCCACATTAAGGGCTTTTCAAAAAAAGGTACAGCTTGGGCAAACGATAGGGCCAAACGTTATAATAGATTCGGGGATAAACGAAGGCGACAAAGTGGTTATTGACGGGGTGCAATTAATACACGAGGGGTCTGAAATAACAACTTCTAACGGAACACGTAACGCAAATGGAAAAGGAAAAAATGGCAAACAGGAGAGTGGCCAGGGCAGTAACCAGGAGGGCAAAAAGGATAATTGACATTCATTTTTTGGCCTTAAGACGCCAGGTAACGTATGATAGCGAATACATTTATTAAAAGGCCGGTAACGGCCATGGTAATTTCCATCGTTTTGGTTATTTCCGGTGCGCTTTGCATATTTGTTTTGCCGGTTGACCAATACCCTGACATTACGCCGCCTATTGTGCAGGTTAACGGGCAGTTTACCGGGGCGGATGCGCAAACCGTTGAACAAACGGTAGCCACCCCCATTGAGGTGCAGGTAAATGGTACACCGGGCATGGAGTATATGCAGAGCAACAGCACCAATAATGGCTTAATGTCAATAAACGTAACTTTTAACATAGGCACTGATATTGATGTTGCCACGCTGGATGTACAAAACAGGGTAAGTATTGCTTCGCCTTTGTTGCCTACGGTTGTAAGCCGTTTGGGTGTAACTGTTCATGCCGTTAACCCCAGCATGCTGATGATGGTGGCTATATACGCCCCAAAAGATTCGCACAATATTACTTTTCTTGATAATTACACCAACATATTTGTACAGGATGCCTTGCTTCGCGTACCGGGAGTGGGAAGCATTAACCGGTTTACTGATAATTTCAGCATGCGTGTTTGGATGAACCCTCAAAAAATGGCTTCCTACAGCTTAACGCCCCAGGATGTAATTAGCGCTTTGAACGCGCAGAACGTACAGGTTGCAGCAGGTTCAGCCGGTGTTCCGCCGCAGAAGCCAACGCAAACTTTTGAGGTGGGTATTCTTGTAAACGGCAGGTTAAGCAAAGTGCCTGAATTTGAAAATATTGTTGTGAAGACAATTCCTGCCACGGGGGAGTTGGTATATCTTAAAGATGTGGCAAGGGTTGAGTTAGGGAAGTTTACTTTTTCAAGTAATTCTTTTGTAGATGGCAAAAGAGCGTCATACCTGCTTATTTATCAGTCGCCCGGAAGCAATGCTCTTGAAACAGCGAAAGGTGTTTATGCCGAACTGGCAAAACTCAGTCAAACTTTCCCGGCTGATGTTGAATATAAAGTTCCTTTCGAATCGGTAACGGTAGTTAAAGTATCCATGGCCGATGTAGTAAGCACTTTGCTTAAAACATTGGGCCTAGTTGCCCTGGTGGTATTTTTATTTCTGCAAACCTGGCGGTCGGCATTAATTCCAATTCTCGCGATCCCGGTATCAATACTGGGTACTTTTTGTTTCTTCATTCCACTCGGGTTCACCATCAATACACTAACCATGTTTGGGTTTGTGCTTGCCATTGGGATTGTGGTGGATGATGCCATTATTGTGGTAGAGGCTGTACAGCATTACATTGATGAGCAGCACATGTCGCCCAAAGAAGCCACCTATAATGCCATGAAAGATATATCGGCGCCGGTGGTTGCTATAGCGCTTATACTGGCTGCCGTGTTTGTGCCCGTTGGTTTTATACCCGGCATTGTGGGGCGGTTGTACCAGCAGTTTGCCATTACCATTGCTATATCAGTTATATTATCGGCTTTTATCGCTCTTTCACTCACGCCCGCTTTATGTACTTTATTATTAAAACCTACGAAGCCGGATAAAAAGAAAAACTGGCTTGAAAAGATATTTACCCGCTTCAATAATTGGTTTGGCAATGTTACCGGCAAATATCAAAAGGGCGTGGAGAAAAGCATTAAGGGTACCAGGTATATTGTTATTTTATTATTGCTGATATGCGTTGGAGCTTATTTTTTATTTAAGTCTAAAACCACTGGTTTCATCCCTTCAGAGGACGATGGCAATTTATATGTAACCTTTCAGTTACCCCCGGCTTCTGCTACGGCCCAATCAGTAGAAGTTATGTCGCGTATTATGAAAGTTGTGGCAACCACGCCGGGCGTGGCGCACTATGCCGCATTGTCGGGATTAAATGTAGTTACCAATGCCACCAACTCAAATTGCGGCACTGTCTATTGCCAGCTTGCACCATGGAGTGACCGTAACAGGTCAGAAGAAAAAGTGCCGGGTATCATCAATGTTATACAAAGCCGTATTGAAGATGCGGGCATAAAAAATGCGAATGTGCAGGTGATCCAGCCATCTCCGCTCCCGGGGTTGGGCGAAACGGCGGGCTTTAGTTTGCAGATAGAACAACGCAACACCAATGACGATGTACACGCGTTTGAAACCGTTGCAAAAAGGTTTATTGATGAGGCCAATAAAACCCCTGCCATATCCAATGCATACACTTACTACAGTGCCCAAACACCAAGCTATAATGTTACCGTTGACCGTGAAAAATGCGAAAAATTAGGCGTAAATATCGGCGATGTATTCACTACCATACAGGCGTTTATGGGAAGCTTGTACATAAATGATTTTACTGAATACAACCGTACTTTTCACGTGGTAGTGCAGGCCGACACGGCTTTCCGCGCGATGGTGACAGATATGAATAAATATTATGTGCGCAACGGTGCAGGGGTGATGTTGCCGCTTGGTACGCTTATCAGTTACCAGCCAACGGAATCGGCGCCGCTAATATCACATTTTAATATTTTTCGTTCTGCCGAAATAGACGGCATTTCCGCACATGGGTACAGCAGCGATGATGCAATAACAGCGCTCAAAGAAGTGGCAGCTAAAGTATTGCCGCAAGGTTATTCCTACGAGTTTTCGGGTTTCAGCTATGAAGAGATCAAAGCAGGGTCAACCACTATTTATATTTTCATCTTCTCCCTAACATTCGTATTCCTTTTTCTCGCGGCGTTATACGAAAGCTGGTCTGTTCCTTTTTCGGTAATGCTGGCTGTTCCTATAGGTGCATTTGGCGCCATGCTTGCATTAATATTAGTACCCAGCCTTACCAACAATGTATATGCCCAAATAGGGCTGATAACTTTAATAGGCCTTGCCGCGAAAAATGCGATACTTATAGTTGAGTTTGCCAAAGTACGTGTTGACCGCGGAGAAGAATTGATAAAATCGACCCTTGATGCGGTTAGCCTTCGCCTGCGCCCTATAGTGATGACGTCTATGGCATTTATACTTGGCGTACTGCCGCTTGTATTTGCATCAGGTGCGGGTGCTGTAGCCCGCAGAACGATAGGCTTTACCGTTCTTGGCGGTATGCTTGCAGCCACTACATTAGCCATATTTATTGTGCCCGTATTGTTCGTGGCTATTACCAGGCTGTCTTACGGCAAAGAAAAGCTTGCTTACCTGCAGGCGCATCATGACGAGTTTATGGAGAAGGCAAAAAAGGTGGAACAGCAAAATATTGATCCTGAACTGGAATACGAGATTGAAAAATCCCGGGGCCAGGATAAACCCGGTGAAAAATGATTGCCAATACATTTATCAAGAGGCCGGTAACCGCAATTGTTATATCGCTGGTGTTATCTATTTCCGGAGCCATTTGCATATTTAACCTGGCTGTTGACCAATATCCAAAGATCACTCCCCCCGCCGTATCTGTAAGCGGCCAATATACCGGCGCTGACGCGCAAACAGTAGAGCAAACGGTAGCCATTCCAATTGAAGAACAGGTAAACGGTGCGCCGGGTATGGAGTACATGACAAGTAACAGTACCAACAGCGGTGCAGTAAACATAAGTGTAACTTTTAAAGTAGGCACAAATGTTCATATTGCCGCGCTAAATGTTCAAAACAGGGTAGGTATTGCAACCCCGCAGCTACCGTCTGTTGTAAGCCGTCTTGGGATGACAGTGCGCGCGCGCAATACCAGCATGCTGCTGATGGTAGCGCTCTATTCGCCAAAGGGCACGCATAATATCACCTTTCTTGATAACTATACGAGCATATTTATACAGGAAGCCCTGCTTCGCGTTCCGGGAGTGGGGGATGTAAGCACACGCGCGGATAATTTTAGTATGCGCGTTTGGATGAACCCCCAAAAAATGGCGTCGCATGGGTTAACGCCGCAGGATATAATTACAGCTTTGAACGCGCAAAATGTACAGGTAGCGGCAGGCTCGGCAGGAGTTCCTCCACAGGAGCCAACGCAGAATTTTGAGATCGGCATCCTGGTAAACGGGCGGATGACAAAGGCTTCGGAATTTCAAAATGTTATTGTAAAAGCCAATCCCGCTACGGGTGAGATGGTTTATCTGAAAGATGTGGCAAGAGTGGAGTTGGGCAAGTTTACCTTTTCAAGCAATTCATTTGTAGATGGCAAACGGGCTTCCGTTATACAGGTATTCCAGGCGCCCGGCAGCAATGCCCTGCAAACAGCCAATAATGTGTATGCGGCATTGGACAAATTAAAACAAACTTTTCCGGCTGATGTAGAGTATGAGATCCCTTTTGAATCGGTTACCATCATCAAAGTTTCTATGCACGATGTACAGGGAACATTGCTTAAAGCACTGGGCCTGGTTGCGCTGGTTGTATTTTTCTTTCTTCAAAGCTGGCGCTCTGCAATTATCCCTATCCTCGCGATCCCGGTATCTATTTTAGGTACTTTTTGTTTCTTCATTCCACTCGGCTTCACCATCAATACCTTAACCATGTTTGGTTTTGTGCTTGCCATTGGAATAGTGGTGGATGATGCCATTATTGTGGTGGAGGCCGTACAGCATTATATTGATGAGCAGCACATGTCGCCCAAAGAAGCTACCTACCACGCCATGAAAGATATATCAGCCCCGGTAGTAGCTATTGCGCTTATACTTGCCGCGGTATTCGTGCCTGTTGGTTTTATACCGGGTATTGTAGGGCGGCTATACCAGCAGTTTGCCATTACCATTGCAATATCAGTGATCTTATCGGCTTTTATTGCCCTTTCGCTCACCCCCGCTTTATGCACTTTACTATTAAAGTCGCATGATCCTGAAAAAAAGAAGAACTGGATCGAAAAATTCTTTGCCACTTTCGACAGGTGGTTTCAGCGGGTTACTGATAAATATTCCAGGGGCGTGGAAAAGAGTATTAAGCGGGCCAGGTATGTTGTTATTCTTTTATTGTTACTATGTATTGGAGCCTATTTTTTATTTAAGTATAAGCCTTCAGGGTTTATTCCCCCGGAAGATGGCGGGCGTCTTTATATAACGTATCAATTGCCCGAAGCTTCTGCTACTACCCAATCTGTAGCGGTAATAACAAAGTTGATGAAGATAGTTGGCTCTACGCCCGGGGTAAACCACTTTGCGGCGGTGTCGGGGCTGAACATATTAAATTCCGGCACCAATTCAAACAACGGCACTATTTTTTGCATGCTAAAACCCTGGAATGAGCGAAAAGACGATAATGAAAAATTGCCGGGCATTATTAATGTTATGAAAAGGCGTGTTGCAGAAGCCGGTATAAAAAATGCAAATGTGGTGGTTATTCCACCTCCGCCGATCCAGGGTATAGGGCAGGCAGCAGGGTTTAGCATGCAAATAGAACAGGGCAGCACCACCGATGATATACATGCATTTGAAACAGTAGTTAAAAAATTTGTGGCCGAAGCACATAAAAACCCGGCAATATCCACGGCTTTTAGTTATTACTCAGCCCACACGCCCAGTTACAATTTAACTGTTGACCGGGAAAAATGCAGCAAGTTAGGGGTTAGCCTTTCAGACGTTTTTACTACAATGCAAGCTTATATGGGCAGCTTGTTTGTGAATGATTTTACGCTTTATAACCGCACATTTCATGTAGTGGTACAGGCTGATACTATTTTCCGGGCACTGATATCTGACCTGAATAAATACTATGTGCGTAACAGCGACGGTTCAATGGTACCACTTAGTACAGTGATAAGTTACAAGCCGGTAGAGACCGCACCACTGATATCCCATTTCAATATTTTCCGTTCTGCCGAAGTAGATGGTTCTACACCGCAGGGCTACAGCACCGGTGAAGGGATAGAAGCACTTAAAGCAACAGCCGCTAAAGCGCTGCCACGGGGATATACATACGAATTTTCAGGGCTTAGCTATGAAGAGATAAAGGCGGGCTCGCTCACTATTTATATATTTATTTTCTCTATCGTTTTCGTATTTCTTTTTTTGGCGGCGTTGTATGAAAGCTGGTCGGTACCATTTTCTGTCATGCTTGCCGTGCCAATAAGTGCGTTCGGGGCCATACTTGCTTTAACATGTGTTCCACCATTAACCAACAATGTTTATGCGCAGATAGGATTGATAACCTTGATAGGCCTTTCAGTAAAAAACGCCATACTTATTGTGGAATTTGCCAAAACGCGCGTGGATAACGGAGGAGAATTAATACAATCTACCCTTGAGGCGGTAAGGCTTCGCCTGCGCCCCATTATTATGACCTCTATGGCGTTTATATTAGGAGTGCTGCCGCTTGTATTTGCTACCGGCGCAGGCGCTGTAGCCCGCAATACCATAGGGTTTACCGTTTTGGGCGGTATGCTGGCAGCTTCCACATTGGCCATATTTATTGTGCCGGTATTGTTTGTAGTAATTACGCGGTTTTCCTATGGTAAGGAGAAGTTAGCTTACTTGCAGGCACATCATAATGAATTGGTGGAGAAAACTAAGCGCGCAGACGAGCAGAACATTGACCCCGAGCTGGAATTTGACATAGCGCATGACCCGCATAAGCAAAATGCCCCCCAGTAAGATTTGGAAATGAGGTAGTTTGAAAATTTGAAAATGAAGAATTCTGTAAATTTCAAAAAGTGACAGCTTTCTCAGTCATTATCAAATTCACAAATTTCCCCTTTCATCATTTTTAAATCAATCTTAAAATAGGCTATCTGCTTTCAATCCCTACCTTTGCCGCTCAATTTTGAAGATTTTTTATGAACATGGACAAAAATACCATTATTGGTTTTGTGCTGATAGCCGTTTTAGTTGTTGGATTTATGTGGTACAGTAAGCCAAGCCCGGCGGAACTGGCGTTGCAGCAGCACATCCAGGATTCTACTTTCGCCGCCCAAAACAAAAAAACAAACGATTCACTGCAGGCAGCAATAAATACCGCAAAACGGGATACGAATCAAATAAAGACCCAGGCGGGCATTTTTTCTGCCGGGGCCCTTGGTACTGAGCAGTTTACCGTTGTTGAGAATGATGTTTTAAAAGCAATATTCAGCAATAAAGGCGGCAGGTTAAAAAGCGTGGAGCTTAAAGGCTACAAAACATTTACCGGCAAAAATGTGATGCTTTCAGGCGCGCCGGACGATAATATGGCCTATGTTGTAAATGGCACCAATAATGCTCAGGTGCTCACCTCTACCTTTTACTTTCCGCAGGTTAGGGTTGATTCTGCCAATGGAACAAAAACTGTTTCCTTCACCCTGCCTTCATCCGCAGGGCAAACCATTACACACCAGTATATTATAAAGAACGGCAGCTACATGATAGACTGGAATATTGTACTTGATGGTGCAAACAGCCTGTTGCCGCAGGGTATGTTTAATTTTCAATGGCAATTGCACCCATTGCAGCATGAAAGAACGGCCAGCTACGAAAGGCTGCAAACGAATGTATGTTTTGAGGAAGGAAATGATTTTAACTATATTTCTGCAAAAAATACCCACAAATTTGAATTACCTATACAATGGGTTGGCGTAGTTCAGCAGTTTTTTAATACCACTGTTATCTCAAAAAATAACTTCAGCGCCGGTGATGTACAATGGCAGCGCAAGAGCGACACCACCAACGTGTTGGGAGATGTAAGCATAACAATGCAGCAAAAAATTGGATTGAACCCAACTGCTACCATACCCCTGCAATTGTATTTTGGGCCTAATGAATACCATATTCTGCAAAACCAGGCCCCCGACATGGATAAAATGGTTAACCTCGGGCGGGATATGTACTCCTTTGTGAGGCCAATTAACAAGTATATTATTATGCCGGTGTTTAACTTTTTTGGCAGCATAGTAAGCAATTTTGGCTGGGCAATTTTATTCCTTACGCTTTTTATACGGCTTGTTACATCGCCATTAACCTACAGCAGCTATTTGAGCGGCGCCAAGATGAAAGTGTTGCGCCCTGAACTGGATGCCATAAAAAAGAAACTCGGCGCTGACCAGCAGGCATTTGCTGTGGAGCAGATGAAACTGTTTAAAGAAGCGGGCGTTAACCCATTGGGCGGTTGTATTCCGGCACTCTTACAAATACCTATATTCTTTGCGTTATACAGTTTCTTTAATTCAAATATTTCACTTCGCGGGGTTCATTTCCTGTGGGCGCAAGACCTTTCTTCAGCCGATACATTCATACACTTCAACAGCGACGTTTGGCTTATTGGCGACCATATAGGTTTGTTTACCTTAACAGCCATCATCACCAGCTTTCTTATATCGCTGTACAACATGAACAATACACCGGCACAGGGGCCAAATGCTGCTGCCATGAAATACATGCCGTACATTTTCCCGTTCGTATTGTTCTTTGTATTCAATAAGCTGCCATCGGCGTTAACATGGTATTATACCGTATCAAACATTATAACACTGGCAATACAGTTTGTTATACAAACATATATTATTGACCATACCAAGATACTTGCCCAAATAGACGTAAAGAGAAAAGCGCCTAAAAAACAAAGCAAATTCCAGGATCGTTACACGCAAATGCTGGAAGCGCAAAAGAAAGTGCAGGATCTTAAAAACAAAGGCCAGCAGGGCAAGAAATAAATTATTTTAACTTGTTATAAAGCCTGCCATCAGTAAAATGATGGCAGGTTTTTTTTAATTTTGAACTCTCCTACATCCCTACCTTCACCCGTCGTTGCATCAATTCTCTCCAGGTAGTAAGTATAATGTGTTCGTCTTCCAATGCTTTTTTAAAAGCCGGGTTTATCATGGTAAGCATATCGCCCCTGCGTACCGGGCCGCTATCTGAAATATGTGCAAATATGCTGGAAGTTGCAGTACAATGCATGATCATCATGGTAACGCCGGGTTGCAATTCCTTTAAGGCTGCAATATATTTAGCGGTTTTGTAGCGCTGTAATTTTGTATCATCTGTTTTTACGCTGTCGGGTATCTTCCAGTCATAGCTTTGGTTGTGAAGGTCGTCAAGAACCGGCAGCCCGGCATTCCATAACATTTTACCTGCGGCCTGCATTTGTTGTATTTGCGCATCGGGTGCGTTCGTTTCAGACTTGATCACTATATCTTTTCCACCCGGCAGCATTACAGGAATATGGCTTTCTATCCCCACTTTGATATATCGTTGTAAAAAAGCAGCCGAGGCAAACAGGGTGCCCATGTGAGAATCAAGATGAGTTGGTTGAAAACCCATGGCGCGTGCCCTGTCAAGCTGTGCACGTATTTCTCTTTCTACTTCATCGGCGGTGGCATGTAATACTACCTCAGCTACAGATGGCCAAAGATCGCCTTCTTTATCCGTTAACCCGGGTACGATAGTTTTACCTGCAAGCGGCCCCCATCGGTAATCGCCCCACTCCGAAGTAAGGGTTAGGTGCAAACCAGCATCAAGCTGTGGGTGCAATTTTAAATAGTGTATAAAGCCCGGCACCCAGGGGCAGGGCATCATTACGCTGCAGCTTGTGGCAACACCCTCTGTCATTGCTGTGATAGCGCCATCGTTGGAGTCATAACTCATACCCACATCATCCACATGCAATATCAATACTTTAGAGCCTTTTGGGTAACCAAGTTTTTCAGCGTAGGTACTGTCAGCCATTTGTGCTTTAGCGGCAATAAAAGAAATAGCGGCAAGAAACAGGAGGGCATATTTTTTTGTGAACATAGCAAGCAGTTACAGTTTATGAAGATGTAATAAAGATAAATAGTAAAACCATATTCCGGCACGAAAAAAACATGGGATCATTTTCTCAAAGAAATATAATTCTCAAATATGCTATTATACAACTTATTACTCCCCTCTGCTGCCGTAAATATTTTATCCGCAGTAATAAACTGCTTTATTTCTTTAATATCTTTTATCCATCCCTTGTATAACATTCCCAAATAAACAGCACCCATAACTGATGAATCTGCGTCTTTTTGCAATAACACCTTTATACCAAAAATGTCGGCCAGTAACTGCGCCATAAAATCGTTGTTAAAAAAGCCCCCGTTGGCATAAACTGTATCTGCTGTTGCCTGGTTTGGCAGCGACTGAAATATTTCATACACATTCAGCAATACCCCCTCTAATACAGCTCTTGCAAAATCGTTAACGGAGTGTATATTTTTTATGCCGGTAAACTGCCCTGTGGCATCCGCATCCCAAACGGGAGCTCGCTCCCCATATAAATACGGAACAAATAACAATCCCTTCGCACCCGCTTCGGATTGTTTTGCAAGTGAGACGATCTTTTCATAGCACTCTTCATCTTTTGTGCCGGGCAAAAATATTTTTGCAAACCATTGTACTGCATTGCCGCCGTTATTGGTAGCACCACCGTTTAAGTACCAGTCATCCTGCAACAGATAAGTAAATGTTTTTTGTTGTGGGTTAGTAATAGGCTGGTGTATAAAGGTTCTTACGGCGCCGCTAGTGCCGATGGTTACGCAAACATCATTCTCCAATAACGCCCCGCTGCCAAGCTGCGCGGCAGAACCATCGCTGCAACCCATAATAAACGGGATGTTTGTTGTAAGGCCAATTTGATTTCTTATTTCGGGCGATGCATTTTCTTCTACATGATATATTTCAACGGGTTGAGAAAGTTTATCTGCTGTTATCCCGGCTATCCTGAGCGAATCTTCATTCCATTGTTTTGTGTGGATATTAAAAAGGCCGGTTGCAGAGGCAATTGAATAGTCAACTATATATTTCCGGAACAGCCTGTTGATAATATATTCTTTGATTGAAATAAACTTAAATGCTTTTTCAAAAATGTTTGGCTGTGTTTCTTTAAGCCATAACAGTTTGCACAAAGGAGTCATGGCATGTATTGGCGTTCCGGTTTGTTCGTATATACTTGCAGAGCCATCGCTCTCCTTAAGATCCTTTGCATATTTAGCTGCCCGCGTATCAGCCCAGGTCATAGCATTCATGAGGGGTTTTCCATTTTCATTTACAGCCAGCAAGCTATGCATAGCAGTGCTGAAACTAATGCAAGCAAACAATTCCTGTGAAGTGTGCTTAAATGCTTCATTCAAAAGGCTGGTAGCATTATTGAATATTTCTTCGGCATCCTGTTCATGTTTGCCGGTTTCATCGGTAAAAGAGCGGCAATTTTTTTTTGAAGAAAATATTACACCGTTCTTTTTGTTTACGATAACTAATTTACAATGCGTTGTACCTATATCTATACCGATAATATTATCCATTCACCTGATTTTAGCAATCCCGAATATAGAAAAAGCATTTTTGATTCGGCAGAAATTCCTACTTTCATGCCTCTTCTTTACTTTAAATAATCTAACAGCGGTATGCCTGGAATTCAAATTAAGAAACAACCAAAAAAGTACGATGCGGTAATTGTTGGCTCGGGCGCGGGGGGCGGCATGGCAACCTATGTGCTTGCCAAGGCAGGTTTAAAAGTTTGCCTTATAGAAGCCGGGCCTATGTTTGACCCTGCAAAAGATTCACTCCAGTTTGCAAAGCCCTGGGATTCGCCCAGGCGCGGGGCAAGCACTAAATTCCGCCCTTTTGGCGATTTTGACGGGTGCTATTGGGGATGGGAGGTTGACGGAGAGCCCTATACGCATGTAGGCGACACAAAGTGGGAGTGGTGGCGTGCACGCATGCTTGGAGGCAGAACTAACCATTGGGGACGAATATCCCTGCGGTTTGGGCCAAAAGATTTTAAACGTAAAAGCATTGATGGCCTGGGTGATGACTGGCCAATAAGCTATGATGATGTAAAGCCTTATTATGATAAGATAGATAAATTGCTTGGTGTTTTCGGTACCAATGAAGGGTTGGTTGATGACCCGGACGGTATCTTTCTCCCGCCCCCAAAACCGCGCCTGCATGAACTTATGATAAAAAAGTCGGCCACCGGTATTGGTATCCCGGTTATTCCTTCCCGGTTATCTATCATTACAAAACTTAATAAAGATATTGGCGAAGGCCGTGGCGAATGTAAATTTTGTGCCCAGTGTGGCCGCAGTTGTAAAATGTACGCGGATTTTTCATCATCATCAGCCCTTATAATACCTGCTTTAAAAACAGGTAATGTTGACCTGGTTACCAACGCGATGGCGCGTGAAGTGATTACTAATGCGGAAGGTTTGGCAACCGGCATATCCTATGTAAGCAAGGATGATATGCAGGAGTACCAGGTTAGTGGCAAAACAATTATACTCGCTGCAAGTGCCTGCGAAAGCGCAAGATTAATGCTTAATTCAAAATCGCAGCGCCATCCCAACGGTATTTCTAACAGTGGTGATGCAGTGGGCAGGTACCTGCACGATTCAACAGGGGCGGATATGGGGGGCATTTTACCACAATTGTTTGACCGCAAGCGCTATAATGAAGATGGAGTTGGCGGTATGCATGTTTATACACCCTGGTGGCTTGATAATAAAAAACTTGATTTTCCGCGTGGTTACCACATTGAATACGGCGGTGGCTTCGGCATGCCTTTGTACGGCTTTAACTGGGGCATAGAAAACCTTAACGGCACTTATAAAATAAAAGGCCAGCAAAAAGAAGCAGGCGGCTATGGCGCATCCCTTAAAGAAGATTACCGTTATTTCTTTGGCGCACACGTAGGCATGGCAGGCCGCGGTGAGGCTGTTGCCCGCAGGGAAAGTTATTGCGAGATCGATCCCCAGGTAGTTGACAAATACGGTATTCCCGTACTGCGGTTTAATACCAGTTATACCGATTATGAGATCAAGCAGGCGAAGCACATGAAAGAAACCTTTGCCGAAATACTGCATGCTATGGGGGCCGTAAGCATTTGGGGCGATAAAGATGGCCCGGAAAATAATTACGGGCTACATAATCCCGGCGCGATCATTCACGAGGCTGGAACAGTGCGCATGAGCAACGATGCAAAAGGCGGCCCATTGAACAGCTGGAGCCAGGCGCATGAATGCAAGAACCTGTTTTGTGTAGATGGTGGGCAGTTTGTATCGCAGGGCGATAAAAACATTACCTGGACAATCCTTGCGCTCTCCATGCGTGCAAGCGAAAACCTGGTAAGTGAATTAAAGAAAAATAATATTCCGTCAAACGGGATATAGAAAGGGGTTGCGTGTTTCCGGTTACAAGTTTCCGGGTTCATGATAAGTAAACATTATAGCGCCGGTAACCTGTAACAGGAAACCGATAACTAAATAAACATTGAAAAATGGACAGAAGAAGATCGCTTAAAGCCCTTATGTTTGGCACTATATCAACCGGTGTGTTGATAGATGCCTGTAAATCGGATAAGGAAAAAATTATAGCAACAGCCACGCCAACACCTGCAACCGGCTTTAACCGTATGGCAGAAGAAGCAAAGCATGAGAAGACGATCACTGATATGCCTGCTTTTTTTACACCACAGGAAATGGCGACCATTACATTATTGGGGGATATTATTATTCCCAAAGACGGTGTAAGCGGCAGCGCGAGTGACGCTAAAGTGCCAGATTTTATTGCGTTTATTGTTAATGATAAGCCCGAACTGCAAACACCCATGCGCGGCGGCCTGAGATGGCTTGATATGGAGTGTTTAAGCCGTTATGGTAATGCATTTACCGACTGTACAAACAAACAACAAATGGAAATGGTGGATGATATTGCATACCCTAAAAAAGTTAAACCTGGTATGCAGCCCGGTGTTAATTTTTTCAGCCTTATGCGTAACTTGACTGCAACAGGCTTTTACACTACCCAAATAGGGCTTGACGATGTTGGTTATATGGGTAATACGATTACTGAATGGAATGGCGTGCCTGATGATGTATTGAAACAATATGGGCTTGCCTACACAGATAAGGAATTAAAAGAATGCGCGAGCTACAGCTAAAAATAAATGGAAAGCCCCGCTGAGGCGGAGTTTTTTGATTTTATGCTGATGATAATTTTTTTATTTTGTTATGAATTTTGAACTCACACATCTCCCTTCTCTCAACATTGCCGGTATTTCCATACGCACGGCCAACGCAGGTGGCCGCGCTCAAAAAGAGATAGGCGAATTGTGGCAAAAGTTTACTGGCCAACAGATATTACAAAACATTCCAAACAGGGTTAATGATGATATTTATTGTATGTACACCGAATATGAATCGGATGCAAATGCGGAATACACTACCATAATAGGCTGCAGGGTGAATGACATAAGTGATTTGCCACCAGATATATCAGGGTGGCTGATACCAGGCCAGCTTTACAGGCTGTATAATACAGAAACACCGGGTAATATAATGGCCACCTGGATGCATATATGGCAATCGGATATTGATCGTGCTTATGCGGCTGATTTTGACGTGTATAAACAGGACGGCTCTGTAGAAACCTATTTGTCTGTGTGAATAAACCTCGTGATATGAAAAATATGATTTTCTTTATGCTGGCAATGTCAATGTTGTTATTAGCAGCATGCAGCTCATCTAATGGAAACCTGACGATGCAGGCAAAGATTGACAGCCTGCAAAAGCAATTAAATGATACTTATAAGCCCGGGCTTGGGGAGTTTATGAGCGGCATACAGGTACATCATGAAAAACTTTTTTTTGCCGGCCAGCATGGTAACTGGAAACTGGCGGATTTTGAGATACACGAAATTATGGAGTCGCTGGACGATATTGCAAAGTACTCAACTGACAGGCCGGAGTCTAAACTTGTGCCGATGCTAAATACCCCGCTGGATAGTTTAAACGCATCTATCGCAAAAAAAGATGCGGCAGGGTTTAATAAAAACTTTATCCTGTTAACCAATACCTGCAACAATTGCCACCATGCTGTTAACTACGATTTTAATAAAGTAAAAATACCCACCACTCCTCCATTCAGTAACCAGGAATTTTAATATATCTTCAACCCCCAAAATAGTACAGCTTTCATGAAAAAGAAATGGATCATCATCTCCCGGGTCATATCGGTTATTTTATTTATGTGGTCTTTATATGTTTTGTTCGATGTGACCACCAGGATATATACTAATATGCATACAGGTTTACGCACCGGCGCCCTTCGGGCAGAAAATGTTGGATATGGGCACCTGGTTAAAAGTTTTTACATAATATACCTAACCGCCTTTATTGCATTGTATGCAGGCATTGCCCTGATGTATGAGAAAAAGCAGGGATGGATATTCGCTATCATTGCCTGTATGCTTTATACCGGTTCAATGCTCATATCTGCCCGCAATAACCTTATCATAGAAAATACCAATAAGCTTGTTGGGGTTAGTTATTTTGGCGCCGCGCTTCTTTTTGCGACCATGTTTATTTTGCTGGTGCTTAAACCTTTCAGGGAAAAGTACCGGCCTGCTTTTAAAAACTGGTTGTTTGTAGGGGCTATAGTTGGGTTAATTATTGTTGCAAAAAATATATCATAACCCCAGTATTATAATTTGCGTAGTACTTCAATTGTTTTATCAACCATCGCAACGTTTATATCCAGGTGCAGTACAAACCTCACCTGTGTTGTGGAAATGGCAATGGCAAGAATATTGTTTTTTTTCAGTTCCGCAGCTAACGAAGCTGATGTATGCCTTCCGTTTATTTTAACAATTACAATATTGGTTTCAACAGGTAATATTTCCTCCACAAAATCTTTTTTCGTCAGCGCTTCGCCAATAGCTGCCGCGTGTTTGTGATCTTCTGCAAGACGTTCAATATTATTATCAAGCGCATAAATGCCGGCGGCTGCTAAAAAACCGGCTTGCCGCATACCGCCTCCAAATACTTTGCGTATCCTTCTTGCTTTGGCAACCAGGGCTTTAGTTCCTATCAAAACGCTCCCCGCCGGCGTGCCCAGGCCTTTACTTAAGCAAACGGAGATACTGTCGAAAGTTTTGCCGTAGTCTTCTGCATGTTCAATTTTTGCAATAATAGCGTTAAACAAACGTGCGCCATCAAGATGAAAAGCCAGGCCGTTTTCGCGGCAAACGGTTTTTATATTTTCAAATTCAGCAAAGTCGTAACAACTGCCACCGCCGCGATTAGCAGTATTTTCTAAGGAAACTAAACTTGAATACGCTTTGTGTGCATCCAGTTTATTGTTAATAGATTCTTTTACCTGCCCCGCCGTTATCCTCCCTCTGTCACCCTCAATCAGCTTAACTGAGCAGCCCGCATTAAACGCGATACCGCCGCCCTCATATTGATAAATATGCGATAACTTATCGCAAATAACTTCATCGCCGGGCTGTGTGTGGCATTTAATGGCTATTTGGTTAGTCATCGTACCGCTTGGGCAGAATATGGCCGCCTCCATGCCGAACATAGCGGCAAGTTTATCCTGCAGGGCGTTTACGCTTGGGTCTTCACCAAAAACATCATCACCCACAGGCGCAGTCATCATAGCATGTAACATGCCTGCGGATGGTTTGGTAACGGTATCGGAACGGAGGTCTATTATCATGGGTGCGAAGATAAAAGTTTGTATCGAATGTTATATTTTGCAATTTTAAGCAGCTTTAATCCTAAATTAAAACCCTTAATTCAAGAATTTTTTCTTACTTTACCCAATTCTTTAATCGTACCAATTCTAAACAGCCATTATGAATTCAGTAACCAAGATCTTCGCCTGCCTGCTTTTTATTTGTAATAACGCTTTCAGCCAAACTTATTCACTTGGCGATAAAACAACGGCGCAAGACTTTGCCGCTTTACCAAAAGCAGCTGCGCCTGCAAACCGTGACCTTACCACGCTGCCGCCTTCTGTTTCTTTAAAACCGTATGCACCCAATGTAGGCAACCAGGGTACTTATGGCACGTGTGTTGCCTGGAGCAGTGCTTATGCCGCCCGGACAATCAGTTATGCCATACACCACAATATGCAGAACAAGGACAGTATTACAAACGAGGCATTTTCGCCGGGGTATTTATATTATTATATAAAGAGCGCCAATGATGCTAACTGTTCAAATGGTGCCTCCATATATAATGCTATGGAAATCCTGGAACAAAAAGGGGCAGTTTTAAAAAGCGAAGGAGTGAGTGACTGTTCTGCCCAAAGCCCCGGCAATGAAGACGCTAAAGCTGTTCCTTTTAAAATAAAAGATTTCCTTGCCCTTTCAGATTATGGTGGAGTAGGGAAAAATGACGTATTAAAAATTAAAAAAAGCCTGGCGGAACAAAAGCCTGTTATTATGTCGTTTAAATGCATGCAGTCTTTTTTTGCGGTTCCGGCTACCGGCTTTTGGTCTCCGGCGCCAAACGATGTCTATAAAGGCGACCATGCAATGTGTATAATCGGATATGATGATAATATTAACGGAGGGTCTTTTGAGGTGATGAATAGCTGGGGCACTTATTGGGGTAATAAAGGATTTTTTTGGCTCAATTACGGCCTGTTTACCCAGTATGGCAATTATGCCGTGGAAATGATGGATTTTGAAAGTGCAGCTCCAAAACTTGCAGGCAGCCTGGATTTTGTACTAACAGACAACACCGTAATGCCTGTTGAAAGAACAAAAATAAACAGCCGTTCAATACAGGTGGAAGACGATGACCAGGCGGATTACAGCCAGTATAAAATTTCACAAATTTACCCCGGCGGCACTGCGTTTAAAATAAAGTTCACCACCAGCGCCCCTGCTTACGTGTATATTTTTTCAGAAGATAATAAGCAGGTTATTTCTACCATATTTCCGTATAACCCAACTATAAGTGCCGCAATAAATTCTAATAACACCACCATATACCTTCCTTCTGAAACAAAACATGCGCGCCTGAGCATGGACAGGGGCAAAGAAAATATTTGCGTATTGTACAGCAAGGAAAAACTTGATTTTAACGGCCTGGTGGATTATATAAACAGTACAAATAAAACTATTTATGAAGCGGTAAAAGACAAGTTTGCTGATAAGCTTATTAGTCTTAAGCAGGTACAGTTCAGCGATAAGGCAATACAGTTTACAGCGCCTGCTAACGATAACAGTATAATTTGTTTTTTTATTTCGCTGGAACATAACTAAAAGGATCGTTTATGAATAAGCTGCTTAAAAATGCCGGCATATTAAAACAGTTAACAGTGCATGCATTTATTAAAACCGTTATGTTAGCTGTACTGCTTATCCCTTCTTTTAAAGGTATTACACAAACAACTACAGCAAACGACCTTGTTAAAAAAGCGCTTGAGTATAACACCAGTAAGCAAAATGATATTGCACTTACCTACTGCAACCAGGCTATCGCACTGGAGCCTTACAATGCCTGGGCCTATAATGTAAGAGGGGTTGTTTATTACAGCCTGAGCAATTATGATTATGCTATTAATGATTATACAAAAGCTATTTCGTTAAACACTAATTACGACCTGCCATATAGCAACCGGGCTTTAATTTATTTTAACCAGCGCAAATACGACCTGGCATTGGCAGATTACAGCAGGGCACTGCAAATTAACCCCTACAACACAGGGGCATATACCTACCGGGGATTAATTTATTTAAACCAGGCCCAATATGACCTTGCCCTTGCTGATTATAACAGCGTTATACAAATTAACCCTGCCAACGCTGATGCATATGCCTACAGGGGAATAATTTATTATAACCAGGGTAAATATGACCTGGCTTTAAGCGATTATAACAAGGTAATACAATTAAACCCGCAGGCTTATTTAACAATTGCAAACCGCGGCTTGGTTTATTATGGCCAGGGTAAATACGATTTGGCATTAAACGATTATAGCAGGGCATTACAGCTAAACCCGCAGGATTATATAACATATATAAACCGTGGTTTAATTTATTATAACCAGGCTAATTTTGATTTAGCGCTGAATGATTTTAACAAGTCAATTGACATTTACCCATCCAATGCCAACGCCTACGCTGACCGTGGCCTGGTTTATTTTAACCAGGCTAAATACGACCTGGCATTGATGGATTATAATAAAGCCATTGAGCTTGCCCCCACATCTTATATTAACTATTCAAACCGCGGGCTGAATTATTACTACCAGGGAAACTACAGCCAGGCAATATTGGATTTTAAGCAGGCTCTTTCATTGGACCCTTCCCAGGCAATTATCTACCCAAACATCATCATAACACTTATTCATATAAAAAACTTTGATGATGCAGCGTCATACTACCAGCAATATAAAAGCAGGAACCTAAAATCGTATATTGACGGAACCGACTGGCAGTTTTATTTAACGCTTGTAAATGCAGCTGCCAATTATGTTGTTAAAGGCGATTATACCAATGCATTGTCGCAGGTAATTATTGCAGAACACCAGTATAATGAGCATTATGCGGCAGGCACAGTGGTAAAGAACTATATTAAAAATGCATACGCGGAAATATTAAACCTAAAGGGGTATTTACAGGTAAAGTTAGACCAGCTTGCAGAAGCCAAAAACTCTTACCGGCAGTCGTTAGCATTAAACCCCGTTCAGCAGGACATAAGTGATGTTTTAAAAAACCTGGACATTGAGCCGGTGATCGCAGATAAAACAGCACCAGAAATAACGCTGATCTCCCCCGCGCCAAGCCGCAGCATTGATATTGTAAGTGACGATGAAAAAACACAGATCATAGGCAGGGCTAAAGACCCAAGCGGCATAAGCGTTGTAAAAATTAATGGCCAGCCGGTAAAAAATGTAGAAGATGACGGATTGTTCATTAGTGAAATAAACCTGCAAAACGGCGGTAATAATATTACCATAGAGGCTACTGATAAAAATGGTAACACAGCCACTAAAACATTTACTATTAATACTTCAATTACCACAACTAAAGTTGACCCCGCCCCGCAAGTTGAAGCCAACCAAACATATTATGCTATAATTATTGCTGAGCAGGATTATACAGATAAAACAATTCCTGATCTTACCAAACCTATAAGCGACGCAAGGGAATTAAAGAATATACTTGAATCGTCTTATTTTTTTGATGCATCACATATTGACACAATGTTTAACCGCAGCCGGGAGGATATACTTGGTGATATTATAGCCCGCTGTAACACTTTAAAAGAGAACGATAACCTCCTGATATTTTATGCAGGGCATGGCATAGCTTCAAAAAACAGGATGGGTGATGTTGATGGTTATCTTGTGCCCGTTTCTGCCCAAAAAAATAATACGGCCACTTATATAAATGCCAACGATATAAATACGGCCTTTAAAAACAGTGTGGCAAAGCATATTCTGTTTATTGCGGACGCGTGCTTTAGCGGCGCTTTTTTAAGATCGCGCTCATTGCTGCCGGATGCAAACAATGGCATACAAAAGCTATATAATACCATAAGCCGTACTGCCATGACAAGCGGCAATTTAGAGCCCGTACCCGATGAGAGTAAATTTGTGTTCTACTTTAAAAAAAGGCTGCAGGAAAATACCCAAAAATATTTAACTGCCAGGGAACTGTATAATAGTTTTTACGAGGCAATATTAAATAATACAGATACTACTCCCGGCTATGGTGCCATATTTAGCGTTGGGGATGAAGGCGGTGATTTTGTATTTATAAAAAAATAACAAATTGTAAAATAGTATCAGGAATAAATTAAAAGGTATTCTAAATATGCCTGCAATTTTGTAATGTGGGTATAATAGTGCACATGATAGCAACAAAATAACGTGCTGTTTGTTTAGCACCGCTTCAAAAAGTATCTGTTGCATTCTGGTACAATTAATGCCTCATCAGGTATATAAAAGTTGTATTAAAATTGAAAACAGGGTATTTCATTGATAACATATTGAAAAACATTTTTATTATTCTTTTTCTTTTACTGCCTTTTTATATACAGGCGCAGGCTGAAGTTAGAAAAGACACCTCAGAGATCAGGAAAGACACATCAGAAGAAAGAGACCTGATTGATATTGCTAAGGCAACCTTTAACTATAAAACAAAACAAATACGCCAAAGAGGAACAAGAAAAATATATTTTTCTTTCCTTCCCTTAACATCTAATGTTCCCGGTGGTGGTAAAGCTTTAATAACGGCAACTACCGCAGGATTTTATTTGGGGGAAAGATATAATACTTCGTTATCAAGCGTAACTTTTTCACCGGACATCACCTTTAACGGGCGTATTGGTTTGCCATTACGGTCAAACATATGGCTTAAGGAAAATAAATTTAATATTTTGGGCGATACCCGTTTTCTTGTATATCCCCAATTTACCTGGGGGCTTGGTGGTAACAGCAATAACACTACCCGGGTACTGGTAAATTATAAATACATACGTTTTTACCAAAGCGTATTAAAAAAAGTAATGCCCTTTATTTATGCGGGCATTGGTTATGCAATGGATTACCACATAAATATTAAAACCATTGATGATACCGTAGGATTACAAAAGTTCACAGGATATAACGCCGGTACAGCAATTGGACAAAATTCTTTTTCATCAGGTATCCTTTTAAATTTGTTATACGACTCGCGGGTTAATACAATTAACCCTGCATCCGGTTGTTATACCGCTATTGTATTCAGGACAAATCAACAGTTTTTAGGAAGCAATACTGATTGGAATTCACTTAATGTTGATTGGCGCAAGTATCTTGCTTTTAGAAAAGACAGGCAGGATGTTTTGGCACTGTGGGCGTACTACTGGACAGTGCTTAACAAAAATGTACCGTATCTTGACCTGCCCAGTATTGGATTGGATTCCTATCAAAGATCGGGCAGAGGGTTTGATCAAAACCGTTACAGGGGGGAGGGGCTGATTGATCTTGAAGCTGAATATCGCCGTGATATTACTGCCAACGGCTTATTTGGTTTTGTTGTTTTTGCAAACATAAACTCGGTTACCGAACTGGATAAATACCAGTTTGCATACTGGCACCCTGCAGCGGGCCTGGGGTTGCGGATAAAATTTAATAAATTGTCAGGCACCAATGTGGCTATTGATTACGCCGCGAGTAAAGGGTTCTCCTGCTTCTATGTTAATTTGGGAGAAGTATTTTAATACCTGAATCAATTGAATAATACCAATATACACAATATACTTTAGGGCAACTCTTTTGTATTATCGCCTCATCCCCTAACCCCTTCTCCTCGCGGAGAAGGGCCTGACGAGATTATGGAGAAGAGCGCGTGTTGTTTTAAAATCTGTGGTATAACTAATCGAAAATATCAATCTACACACTATTGACTTAATGACTTACTGACCCCAATGACTTTCTTATTGACCTTCTTCCACAGGTGGTGTAAAAGCCGGTTTCTTCTCTTCCGCATGGGTAATACCAAAATTATACCTGAGTGTTATACCACATCTGCGGCTATCCTGTATCCTTGTTCCATCAACAAACACAGTGCCCTGCTGCAGGTGAAATAATGATCTGTTTGTTTTTAAAAGATCGGTACCTGATAAAATAATGCTTAGTTTTTTGTTTAATAAAGTTTTGGTAGCGCTCAGATTTAATTGCCCCATTGTTTTTAACTCATTAAATAACCTGAACCCGTTTACATACATCCAGGCATTCAGGTTAAAATTTAAAGTAGGCGTTGCTTTAAACTGGTGGCCTGTAAAAAATGTCCAGCTTGCCCTGCTATAATTAAGGGGCGAATTTTGATAGCTGCCATTGTATTGGATATAATTAAATTGTACACCGGCGTACATAAAGTACCTGTGGCCGGAGGGTACGCCGCCAAATAACCGCCCGTATATTTCCCTGTACTTTCCGAGGTTATCATACGTGCGAAAAGCAATTTTAGAAGTATCATTTTGATAAGTAACCGGGCTGAAGACATCTTTGGTGTTATTAACACCAATTGCAAATACCGGGAACTCATCATAGGTGGCATTTAGCTCGTAGTTAGTGGTAAACTGCGGTTGCAGTTTAGGGTTGCCCTGGTTGTACGTAAACTGGTCAACAAATTGAGGAGTAGGGTTAAGCTGGTCATAAGCCGGCCTTGTAATGCTTCTGCGGAATATGGCGTTGCCTATAATCGGGTACCCGAAAATTTTAAACAGGTTGCGTTTTATATAAAAATATGGAAAGAGGTCAGTGCGTTTTATAGAAAATGGATTGCCAATTGGTACAATTTGATTTCCTTCAATATCGGTGCATTCCAAACGCAATCCTGTTTTGAAAATATAGCCGTGATACAACTTTGACAGTTGTACATAAGCAGAGCCAATGTTTTCTTTGTACGTAAACGTATTTGTTTTAAAAGTGTCTAATTGTTTTTGTGATGAACCGGTTTGTGTATAATATAACGCCGCATTGTTGCTGGCATCGCTGCTTATTTTAATACCTGTTTCAAGTATAAATTTGTTTTTTAACTGTAGCGACAGGTCTGTTTTAAAATTTACAAAATTTGCTGTGCTATGCGAGTTACCGTCGCCGGATAATGCAGTGGTTGCCGGTAAAATATAATTAATAGTGTATAGCTGTGTATTATTATTTTTAGAGTAGGTGTAATCTATTTCGTTTGTCCATTCACTGCCCAGTGAATCAATTTTATATTTGGAGAAAACCGTATTGCTGATAACGATTGAGTTGCCGGTATTGGTAATGGGAGACTGGGTTTGTAAAAATTTATTTTGTGTTACATCGCTGCTAACATCATTGTCGCTGGTGGCTAAACTATTATTATTAGTTGCAGTAACGCGTATATCATACGCTATACTGAATTTTTTGGTAAACGCTATATTAAACCCTCCTCCAAAATAATTGGTTATGGGTGAATATTTGGTGTATGATCTTTGTTCAAGCAATGTATCTATATTAATAACGCGGGTTGACCGTATATCATCATAATAATTACGGTGAGTGTATTGGTATGATAAATAAGCAGTTGTTTTGCCAAAGCTTTTATTAAGGCTGAACCCGGCGGTTCTTGTATCATATACTCCCTGGTCGTTTCTAATATTAACACTTCCAGAGGTGCCAAGTTCAACTCCTTTTTTTAATACAATATTTACAATACCCCCGCTGTTAGCTGCATCATACCTTGCTGATGGTGTACGTATTATTTCTATCCTGCTAACGCTGCCTGCAGGAAGGGCTTTTAATAAAGAGGCTATATCGTCAGTGCTCATGTGCATTTCCACTCCATTTATATAAATGCTGGCAGGGGTGGAACTGTTGAGATAAACATTGCCATCCTGGTCAACAACAGCGCCGGGTATTTTTTCCAATACTTCGTAAGCATTGGTACTGGCATTGGCAAGCTGCTCGGCATCAACAATCGTCTTATCATCTTCCTGCCGTATTAACGGTTTGGTTGAGGCAACGGTAACTTCCTTTAATGTTTTAACTTTTGCAATAAGTTGTAGTGTATCAAACACCGGTTTATTGGTGACCTTTATAACTTTTTGCAGAGTATCAAATTCAACGGCGGTTACTTTTATAAGATAACTGCCGGAAGCTTTTACCTTAAATATATTTACAGGGCTGCTTAACCATGATTGCAGCAATTGCCTGCCGGGCAATGAATAAATTTGGATGGTTGCATTTGTAATGGAATCTTTCCCCTCCGCTTTCAGCACAATTTGCATGTTAACAGTTTGAGCATTAGCAGAGGCATATATAAATGCAAATAAAAAAGCAACCAGTATTTTTATCCGCATAAAATGAGGTTGATACAACAGGTGTTAACGGCGTAAACAATATTCATTCTCAAAAGCAGCATGCTGTTATATTGTAATACCGGTTCATTCAAAACTATATATTTTCTTTGTTGGAGAGAGTTGATGTAAATGATTTTAACAAACTTATGTTTTGAAGGAGTTCACCTAATTCTGCATTCATGTTTGAATGGTGCAGCCGGACGGTGATGCCCCACATCAATTATTTTTTACTTTTTCAGCAACAGATAACTTGAATTTTATATCTTATCTGTGTTATTTTTTCGCATCCTTAAATATTGAGTATTTATCATCTTCCATATTTTCTTCCTTATTATCCGAAGCTTGGGACTAATGAGCCAATGATTTTTTTTATCTGTCGTCTCAACAATCAGCTGTCATCTCTTCTTCCTTAATGACTTGTTGACTAATGACCAAATGACTCCTTCTCAACTCGTCACTTCTCCACCGCTTCTAGCGCCCTTACCACTATTTCCAAATCTACAATTCCCCTGAAACCGCTAAAACCCACGGATAGCGTTGTGCCATCTGCAAGTGTTAGTGGCTGGCCGCCTTCCCATCCAATGTAATCAGGCCTTTCAATCCCAAATTTTTCTTCATCAATACCATTATTAAAGGCAAGCTTTTCAAACTCACCGGTTTTCAATCCCGTTATATGCACCTGGCTTGCTTTTACCCACGCCACCCTGAAAGATTCCCTTGCCCTAACTTTATTTGTTCCAAACATTTCTCCGTATATCACGCCATTACTGTCAATGATACAGATAGATACATTGCCATTGGCTATTCGTTTGTCATGTTCATTCTGCATATATTCCGGTATAAGCTTTTCAGCCTCTTTTATGATCTTTCTTATCTTGTTTTCCAGTTCTATATTTTCCATGGTGATTGAGTTGTTTAAATAAAGCTAAGAGAAAATTTGAATAAGGGAATGTAAGTAATAAATAAGAATAGGCCTGAGGGCAGCAGCTCCATAACATTCTGGCACAATAATTACAGCGTATCCATAAACTTTTTATGGAAAATGATATAAAAGAAGTGGTACTGTGCTTTATAGACGCCCTTAATAACGACGACTTTACACATGCCAAAGATTATATAAGTGATGATATGGTTTTTGTGGGTGCAATGGGAACACGTAACGGAGGGCAGGCATATATTAGTGATATGGAGAAAATGCGTTTGAAATACGACATTAAAAAAACTTTTGCAGATGGTAATGATGTTTGTCTGTGGTACAATATAGCTATTTCAGGGCAAACCATATTTGCAAGCGGGTGGTATCATGTGGAGAATTACAGGATACTCTCAATAAAGGTTGTATTTGATCCCAGGCCTTTGCTGGAGGCAAAAAAATAGATTAATCATGCGCTAAACTACTTCTCCACCACCACTATCTGAAAAGTACCCGGTATCATTTGAGGCCTGCCCTGTGCCCCTGCCGCCTGTGGCTGGTAATCTGCAGCAGGCATAAATACAGCATGCGTTTTTTCGTCAACAGCTATCGTTCTTGCGCCTCTTTTAGTGGGCACGTTTTCAATATTGGTAAATTCGTTGGCCGATACTTCCTGCACTACAGATACTACCCCTTCGCCGCAGGAAGCGAAAACGAGTTTACGTTTTGAGTCGAACCCTACGCCATCACAACCATTGCCAATGGCAACGTTAGCAATAATTTTTCCATCATCAGAACTCATCACTATCAGCATTTTTTGACAACCTGCAAATAGCCTGTGCGTTTTGGTATCCATCGCCAAACCGGTAGGGCCGTCGCCGGGCGCAAGCGGCCAGCGGGCAATAACGGCATTGGTGGTTATATCTACTTCGGCTATCTCGTTTTTGTCTTCAATATTTACAAATACCTTTCCCTGGTCATCACTTACAGCGGTTTCAGGTTTGCCGCCAACAGGTATTGTAGCAACTACTGAACCTGTGGCAGGGTCAATAACACTAAGGCTTTGGCTGCGCCCGTTACAGGTAATGATCTTTTTTAAATATGCATTATACATAATGGCATCCGGGTTTTCGCCGGTAGCTACCTGGCCCAGCACCGCCGCTGTTTTAAGGTCGAACACCGTTACATTATTCAGCCTTCCGTTACTGGTATATCCCTTGCCAAATGGTTGTGCAAATGCAATACCATGCACACCTGTAGTGTTTGGAATAAAACCTAATGAGTCACCCGTTTTTTTATCAAGTATGTTCACCTGTGTGCCATGTGATACATATAATTTGTTGGAGTTTGGGTCAGCAGAAATGTAATCCCAGCCACCGCTGCTTGCTATATGAAAAGTTTTGGTAACCTTATAGCCGCTTGCGCCCTGTGCATTTAACATCTGGAGCGAGTGGATAAGTATGCCTATTAAAAGCGCGGGGAAGATGATTTTTTTCATAAAAGAGTTTTGAAATGATAGTGAAAGCTATGTATAAATCTTGGAGACTTTCTGAAGATTTTATTTTTTTAACAACCTGAAGAAACAAAAAAATGCAGTGTGCTGCAATATGCCTCAGCTGTACAACAAATTGAAAGCCTGTTTATAAGCCGTAACTTTGCAGCAAATACTTTGTTAGTATGGAGCTTGGAATTACCACTTTTGCAGAACTTACACCGGACCCGGAAACAGGAAAAACGATCAGCGCCCGTCAACGGGTCGCCGACCTTATGGAAGAAATTGAACTGGCTGACCAGGTTGGGCTTGATGTTTTTGCCGTGGGTGAACATCACAGGCCCGATTTTGTAGTATCGTCCCCTGCAACAATACTTGGTGCGGCGGCTGTAAAAACAAAAAATATAAAACTTTCAAGTGCGGTAACTGTACTGAGTTCTGATGACCCGGTAAGGGTGTTCCAGCAATTTGCCACTGTTGACCTGTTATCCGGTGGACGGGCAGAGATCATGGCAGGCCGCGGTTCTTTCATTGAATCTTTTCCATTGTTTGGGTATGACCTTAGTGAGTATGATACATTGTTCTCTGAGAAGCTGGAACTGTTACTGAAGATAAATGAGTCGGAAAAAATTACCTGGCAGGGCAACCACCGTGCGGCTATCAATGGCCTGGGCGTCTATCCGCGCCCTTTTCAAAAAAAACTGCCGGTATGGATAGCAGTAGGTGGCACACCTGAATCTGTTGTTCGTGCAGGCAGGCTTGGCTTACCGCTGGCTGTAGCCATCATAGGCGGCAATCCGGCGCATTTTAAACCCTTGATTGAACTATACCGCAAAACGGCTGAAAAAGCCGGGCATGAAGAGCTTCCGCTTGGTATTCATAGCCATGGTTATATTGCAGATACATCCCAACAGGCGGCAGATGAATTTTATCCTTCCTACGCACATGTAATGACGAAAATAGGCCATGAACGCGGGTGGCCGCCAATGAACAGGCCACAGTACGAAGCAATGAGAACAAAGCAGGGTGCGCTATTGGTCGGAAGCGCTGAAGAGGTTACCGATAAAATACTTTACGAATATTCTTTATTTAAAAACAGCCGTTTTTTATTGCACATCAGTGTGGGCACTATGCCGCACGATAAAATAATGCATTCAATAGAATTGTTTGGAACAAAAGTAGCGCCGGCGGTAAGAAAAGAAATTGACGGATGACAGAGCGATAGTCATTGGGTCATTGGTCAATAAGTCATGAAGGAGGAAGATAATAGATAGAAAAGTCATTTATCATTTGTCAATAAATCATTAAGAACTGTGTTTGCAAAGAGCGAATGATTAAAAAATTAAACGGTATAACTGAAAGGGCTATATATATTAGCGATGGACAATGCCCATAGAAAAAAATATATTATAACGACAGATACCAACCATCGAAAAAACAAAAAACATTAACCAACCACTATATGAAAAAAATACAGGTATTATTTGCGTTTGCTGTTGTGTTGTTAACTCATAATGTAAACGCGCAAAAAGAGAGGGCTGTTTGGAGCAAAGAAAAGGCGAATGAATGGTATAAACAATATAGCTGGTTAAGGGGCTGCGATTTTATTCCGCACACCGCTATTAACCAGTTGGAAATGTGGCAAAAAGAAACTTTTGATACAACAGCGATAAATACAGATTTGAGTTATGCGGAATCTATCGGGTTGAATTGTATGCGTGTTTTCCTGCATCATGCTGCATGGGAAATAGACCCCGGAGGTTTTAAACAAAGAATGAAAGATTATTTAACCATTGCGCAACGGCATGGCATAGTTACCCTATTTGTTTTTTTTGATGATTGCTGGAACGAAACTTATCATACAGGCTTACAGCCTGCACCAAAGCCCGGCATCCATAACTCAGGGTGGTTGAGGGACCCCGGTAAATTATTGTATGACGACCCTTCGCTTGTAAACCTTCTTGAAAAATATGTAAAGGATATACTTGCCACTTTCAAGAATGACAAGCGCATTTTATTGTGGGATGTATATAACGAACCCGGCAATTCGAATTATGGTAATAAAAGCCTGCCCCTTTTGCAAAAGATATTCTCATGGGGAAGGGAAGTAAACCCAGGCCAGCCTTTGAGCGCAGGCATTTGGACGACAAAATTTAACTACATTAAACGCTTACCAGTTAGCCAACAGTGATGTTATTACCTATCACGACTATAATAATGAAAAGGTTCATCAGCACACTATTGATACACTGAAAGCCTATGGCCGCCCGCTTATTTGCACGGAATACATGGCGCGCCTGCGCGGCAGCAGGTTTGATAATATTATGCCCATATTAAAAGCTAATAATGTTGCTGCCATTAACTGGGGTTTGGTAGCAGGTAAAACAAATACCATGTATGCATGGGACACGCCCATACCCAGTGGTGAAGAACCAAAAATTTGGTTTCACGATATTTTTAGAAAAGACGGAACGCCTTATAGTGAAAAGGAAGTGGTGTTTATAAAATCGCTGACGGGGAAATAACCTGAACCGGAGTTTCAGAGATTTGAACGGAGATTTTGAAAGATTTAAGGGATCAAACGGATGAGTGATTACTTGTTATACAAAAGATAGTTCAGGCAATCACCTAATCATAAGATTTATCAAATACGTGCGATCTTAAATCGCAAAAATCATTGCCATTAATTACCTTTTATTATTTTGATAGTTTGAATATCTGTATCCTCCTGAACTTTTACAAAATAAACGCCTGCTGCAAGGTTATTTCCGAAATAAACAGTATTGCCTGTTACATTAGATAGCTGGAATACAGGTTTGCCGGATACATCAAACACACTTATAGAAACAGGGTGGTTAAGTGCACCATGGTTTATTACCAGTGTAAATTGCGACTGTGACGGATTGGGGAAAACATTGATCTTTAGATCACCTGTATTTGCTTCCGGGCAGGCAGAGTCTGGATTTATTGCGATTGAACTTACGGCTTGTAGTGCCCCTGCAGCCAGATAGTCAAAGGTTGAATCGTTGCTGCCATCCCATGTGTAGGGAACAATTATAAAATTATATGCACTGTCACGTGATAAGGTTGTAAGGGTATCAGCCAATTTTGGCCCTGCAGGCAATGCTGATTCAGGAACGGGGGCTATATTGCCATTTGCTATAACATTACCCGGCGCTTTTGCGTTTGGGTTTGAAACTAAACCCGGGGTACCTGTTGAATATACAATTAAATAGCCCGCTTTGTTTGCCCCATACCCGGGCCATGATGCAGAACTCCAATTTAAAACTACATAGCACCCGGCAGCTTTTGCTGTAAATGAAGTTGGTTGTTTTATGGGTGCTTTAGACAACGTCATAAAAGAGCCTTTTATCCACCCAGTACTATTGCTTTTATTGTTATTCATTGCATAAAGGGAATAAACAAACCTCTTCTGCGGCACATAATTATCTGTCCGGTACATTTGGAATGCGCCCATCCCTGCAACAGAATCCTTCATCAGTTTATCGTCATAATAAGCTTCAAACGGGTAATACCATGCGCATGATCCGCGTTCTTTGATGGCAGAACCTCCATTTGATATAATAGTGGCGCCTACTGTTACTGAACCTGATGTAGCAATTGCGTAATTGCTGTCCAAAACCGGGAAGGGCGGTGGTTTTGGCATAGTGTCAAGTACTGATAAAAATTGGTTTTTTATGGCCAATTCATCGGGTGTGAGCGTGTTGTCAGGCAGTGGGTTTAGCTGGTTTACATCAGTGGTAATATTAAAAAACTTACCTGAATAATATGAACCTGTAGTATCATAAAGTTTATAAGTTGCATTTTGCACCCACCGGCTCAGGGTGTCTGTATAAAAGCCAGGATATTCATCAAAATGGTTAAATATCCAGTTTCGGGGGTTACCGGTATTGCCTAACAGCCTTTGATAAAAACTAACGCCGTCACTGCCGCCATATACGCTTAAATTACTCACGCCTGCTGCGTCGGCAAGCGTGGGCATAAAGTCCACATAAGATATTAGATCATTATTTATTGCAGGGGTAATATGCCCGGGCCAATAGATCATTAAAGGTACATGAGTGCCGGCTTCGGTAGTTGATGCCTTGCCTCCTTCTGCATTTGCACTGTCAATTACAGAAGTTATATCTGATGGCGTACCATTGTCACCTGAAAATATAATGATCGTATTATTATCTAAGCCGTCGGCTTTAAGTTTAGCAATTATTTGCCCGATCTTTTTGTCCATGTATTTGATCATGGAAGGAAAATAAGTGGTATCTCCAACATCATTGGCAGCATTCCACGTTGCGAATGCAGAATCATCGGGCGTGGGCGAATATGGCGAATGTGCCAATGACATAGGGTAATAAGCAAAGAAAGGTTTACCAATCGCTTTATTGCTGTCAATAAAATTGAAGACAGCCTGGGTTAAAATGTCATCTGCATATTTACCTGTAATAACGCTGTCAGGCAGCAACTGCATGCCGTTTTGATAAAGACGTGGGTTTTTATACCTCATTAATGCGCCGGGAATGGTAAGGTTTTCCAAAACAAGGTATTTCTCAAAGCCCTGGTTAAGCATATCACTATCCTGGTCGTATAATTGCATTTTACCAAAAAAGCCGGTTGAATAACCGGCATCTTTCATCACATTACCTATTGTTTTTTCACCGTTGTTCATAAGTCCCCAAATGCTGTAATTTCTAAAATTGTATTTGCCTGTAAGCAGCATAAACCGTGAAGGAGAGCACAGGGGAGAAGCTTCGCAATGCGTAAAGTTCATACCATTGCGTGCCATTGAATCTATGTTTGGAGTGGAATATGATTGGCCGCCGTTTACAGTAGGGATCCCATAGCCGACATCATCGCCCAAAATAAATATTATGTTAGGTTTACCAGTTGTTTGCGCATAGGAAATTTGAGGTAATGATATAATAAAAATGCTTAGTAACAGACACGAAATGATGATCATCCTCCCCTGGGCAGGCGCCCAACAGGGGCCAAAGGCAAACAGCATAATATTGTGTTTATATAGGTATAAATCGCAACACTAAGTTATACCATAAAAATACAATGCAAATCTTCTTAGTTATATTTTAACTATATTAATTTGCCGCGTTCTCCACCGGCTTAGAGTATTATCAATTGCCTTTTACTATTTTAAGTGTTTTAACCCGGTAACCCTGCTGCACCTGTACAAGATACACGCCGGTTGCAAAACCATTTCCAAACGTATAAGTACCTGCCGCCGCGCTATATTGCCTATAAACAGGTTTGCCATACATATCAACCACCTTAATAAAGATGGGCTGGTATGGGTTACCGTTATTTATAACCAGTCGGAACTGCGATGCTGACGGGTTAGGATAAACGCTTATCTTCAGCTCACCAGGGTTAGCTATGCTTCCCCCGATGTTAGCCGGAGATGCAATGGATGCGGGGCATACCTTGGGTGACTGCGCGATGGCCACAGACGTGGAAAAAGTGCATAAATATTTATCTTTAACTGATACGTTATAAGTTCCCGCAGCAAGGCCTGTAAAAGTTGAAACAGTATCATACGCGCTGCCGTTAAAACTATATTGGTATGGTTTGGTTCCCCCTTTTCCCGCAAGTTTTACAAAAGCATTTCGGGCGCCTGTACAGGAATCATTGGTATGTGTAATGGTGAGCCCCAGGGCAACAGCCTGTGTTATTACAACCGGTTGTGAAAAGGTGCATATATTTTTATCTTCTACAAATGCGGTGTAAGTCGCCGCGGTTAATCCTTTAAAAGTTGAAACAGTATCGTAAGCGCTTCCGTTTAAACTATATAAATATGGCAGGGTACCACCCTTGCCCACAAGTTTCATGTAGGCGTTATTACTGCCATAACAGGAATCAAAAGTATGTGTAACAGTTACGCCAAGCGCCGTTGGCTGGGTTACCATCACTGATTTGGAGGCAGTGCATCCAGCAAAATCTTTTACGGTTACTGCATAAGTTCCGGCCGCAACAGTTCTTACAGAAGAAGTATCATAAGCCCCCGAATTAATACTGTATTGATAGGGTAACAACCCTTTTGTGGAAGATAAAGTAATGCTGCCATTACTGTAACCAAAACATGAAGGTTTTTTTATGATTGCTGAAAGCACTATTTGGGATGCAAGTGTTGTATCACTAACCGTTAAACCCCCTGTTGTTAAATAGTTATGAGTAGAATCATTGATGCCGTCCCAGGTATAAGGAACAAGTAAAAAATGATAGGTACTGTCATGGGATAATCCAAAAATGGTATCAACCAGCGGTGGGGTAGCAGGCAATGAAGATGTTGCGATGGGTAAGATAGTGCCATTACTTACAGCCTTAGTAAGTGAATGTTGATTAGGGTTTGATTCAAGCGAAGGGGTACCTGTAGAACGTATAAGAAGATAACCGGCTTTCGTTGCTCCATACCCGGGCCATGATGCAGAACTCCATTTTAAAACTACATAGCACCCGGCAGCTTTTGCTGTAAATGAAGTTGGCTGTTTTACAGGCCCTTTAGACAATGTCATGAAAGAGCCTTTAATCCATCCTGTGTTATTGCTTTTATTGTTATTCATTGCATAAAGGGAATAAACAAACCTCTTCTGCGGCACATAATTATCTGTCCGGTACATTTGGAATGTGCCCATCCCTGTAATAGTATCCTTTATCAATTTATCTTCATAATAAGCATCAAACGGATAATACCACGCGCATGATCCGCGCTCTTTGATGGCAGAACCTCCATTTGATATAATAGTGGCGCCTACTGTTACTGAACCTGATGTAGCAATTGCGTAATTGCTGTCCAAAACCGGGAAGGGCGGTGGTTTTGGCATAGTGTCAAGTACTGATAAAAATTGGTTTTTTATGGCCAATTCATCGGGTGTGAGCGTGTTGTCAGGCAGTGGGTTTAGCTGGTTTACATCAGTGGTAATATTAAAAAACTTACCTGAATAATATGAACCTGTAGTATCATAAAGTTTATAAGTTGCATTTTGCACCCACCGGCTCAGGGTGTCTGTATAAAAGCCAGGATATTCATCAAAATGGTTAAATATCCAGTTTCGGGGGTTACCGGTATTGCCTAACAGCCTTTGATAAAAACTAACGCCGTCACTGCCGCCATATACGCTTAAATTACTCACGCCTGCTGCGTCGGCAAGCGTGGGCATAAAGTCCACATAAGATATTAGATCATTATTTATTGCAGGGGTAATATGCCCGGGCCAATAGATCATTAAAGGTACATGAGTGCCGGCTTCGGTAGTTGATGCCTTGCCTCCTTCTGCATTTGCACTGTCAATTACAGAAGTTATATCTGATGGCGTACCATTGTCACCTGAAAATATAATGATCGTATTATTATCTAAGCCGTCGGCTTTAAGTTTAGCAATTATTTGCCCGATCTTTTTGTCCATGTATTTGATCATGGAAGGAAAATAAGTGGTATCTCCAACATCATTGGCAGCATTCCACGTTGCGAATGCAGAATCATCGGGCGTGGGCGAATATGGCGAATGTGCCAATGACATAGGGTAATAAGCAAAGAAAGGTTTACCAATCGCTTTATTGCTGTCAATAAAATTGAAGACAGCCTGGGTTAAAATGTCATCTGCATATTTACCTGTAATAACGCTGTCAGGCAGCAACTGCATGCCGTTTTGATAAAGACGTGGGTTTTTATACCTCATTAATGCGCCGGGAATGGTAAGGTTTTCCAAAACAAGGTATTTCTCAAAGCCCTGGTTAAGCATATCACTATCCTGGTCGTATAATTGCATTTTACCAAAAAAGCCGGTTGAATAACCGGCATCTTTCATCACATTACCTATTGTTTTTTCACCGTTGTTCATAAGTCCCCAAATGCTGTAATTTCTAAAATTGTATTTGCCTGTAAGCAGCATAAACCGTGAAGGAGAGCACAGGGGAGAAGCTTCGCAATGCGTAAAGTTCATACCATTGCGTGCCATTGAATCTATGTTTGGAGTGGAATATGATTGGCCGCCGTTTACAGTAGGGAT
>Ga0206915_1035_pt1 | contig 36490 bp, 46 predicted proteins | sample Alteio_BWOrgHeat_70_FD_152945 | JGI IMG/M metagenome (GOLD analysis project Ga0206915, IMG submission 152945) | Enriched cells from forest soil in Barre Woods Harvard Forest LTER site, Petersham, Massachusetts, United States -... | ecosystem: Environmental > Terrestrial > Soil > Temperate forest >...
AAAACTCTTATTTTCCAGGGTTACCAGGTTCTTAAATACTTTGCCGATCATTAAAATCTGTAAATTGTTTGCCGTGGTTTTATAAGAAACAACATTACTGTCAATAAAAACAGGGTTGCCAACAAGAATATCCTGCAGGTCATAAAAACTTAAGGGCACCTGGGATATGTCCTGCAGGTAGCTTACACTTCTGTTCTGGATAGTGTGATCCTGAAAATTCATCAGCTTAACACTGTCTTTTGTAACAAGCAATCTTACACCTTCAATATTCAATGCGCCACGGATGGATACCCATATAATACTGTCTTTTTGTATGCGTATAAATGCATTTACATGGTTTTCATCTTCTGCTCCCTGGTAATCAACTTTTACTTTGGCAGAAAAAGTTTTAAAATCAATGCGGTTCTTACCCAGGTTTTTTATAATGTCTTTAACTACTGAAAGAGAATCAACGACCGGCTTAACTACCACTACAGAATGTGAGGTATCTATGCTTGTAATAGCTTTTTCAATGCTCTGCACTTTTTTTACAGGGCGGCAGGCATTTAAAACCATCATTAAAAAAATTATATACGCTGCTATTTTCATTTAACCGGATTTTTTATTATTTACCCGTATGGCCAAAGCCGCCTGCTCCTCTTTTGGTTTCTGCCAGGTCATTTACCTGCTGCCACTGTACTTGCTCCACTTGCTGTACGATCATTTGAGCGATTCTGTCCCCATGGTTCAGGGTTTGTTCTTCGCCCGATAAATTTATAAGTACCACTTTAATTTCACCCCTGTAATCAGAATCAATTGTACCCGGTGAGTTTAAACACGTTATGCCCTGTTTAATGGCGAGCCCGCTGCGTGGCCTCACCTGTGCCTCGTACCCTGCAGGTAATTCTATAAACAAACCGGTAGGCACTAAAAACCGCTGCATTGGCTGTAAATGAATTGGGTGCATTAGATCAGCCCTTATATCCATACCCGCCGAGCCGGCAGTTTCGTATGCCGGTAAAGGGTTTGTTGATTTGTTGATGATCTTTACCTGTATTTTTTTCACGTTCGCAAATGTAAGATAAGCAACTGCTATGCCATTGCCAAAAGAACAGGGGTTTGTTAAAATTACATTTCCTCAACCAAGGCACAGGCATAAGCTGCCAGGCCTTCCTCCCTGCCCACAAAACCCATTTTCTCTGTAGTGGTAGCCTTAATAGAAACATCTTTTTCCCTCACCTTCAAAATATCCGCAATGGTTTGCTGCATTGCCGGTATGAATGATTTTATTTTGGGCGACTCAAGGCATAAGGTTGTATCAATATTAATAACCTTATACCCTTCATTTTTAACAAGCTCCGCTGTTTTTGCCAGCAGTATTTTACTGTCAATGTTTTTAAATTCGCCTGAAGTATCAGGAAAATGAATACCGATGTCACCAAGGCAGGCAGCCCCGAGCAGGGCATCACAAATGGCATGAAGCAACACATCGGCATCGCTGTGCCCCAAAGCTCCTTTTGTATGCGGAATGTTCACACCTCCTATCCAAAGGGCCCTGCCTTCAACCAATTGATGAAAATCAACCCCAAAACCAACTCTTATACTCATTTAACAGGTTTAATAATGGATAACAAGCCGTTGCACAAAATAATGGTTCTTACAGGTTAAAACAAAAAGATGAAGCTAAAAAGCTTCATCTTTCTGAATTATTTATAATGTGTGTATTTTATTGAGTAGTGGTAGCAGGAGTATTATTGTTATTGGCAGCAGGATCCAGATCGAATATCACGCTAAAACGAAGGGTATTTGACAATGGGTTGCGGGTAATACCATTGCCTGAAGGGGCGAGATAAGAAAAATTTAACTCTATTACATTGTATTTTAACCCTACGCCTGCTGAAAAAAACCGGCGGTCGCCCTGGTTTTTGCCTTCATAAAAATAACCGGCGCGTAAGAAAAACTGGTCATAATAGCCATATTCTGCACCTAAAGAACCTGTATAGGCACTGTTGCTGAATGATTTAAACCAGCTTTGAAACACACTGTTATTATGATAATCTGCCAGGTTAGCAGAATCTTGTGTAGGATCTCCTGTAGCATTTGGTATCGACGGAACTAATAATTTATTTACATCAAGGCCAAGTGTAAATTTACTGGTTTCGTCTAAAACCCAGGTATAGGCTAATCCAACACCAAGGTTTGCCGGAATAAAATCTTTTGCCTTAGCGTCATCTGTATAACCTATTTTGCCACCAAGGTTTGATAAAGAAATGCCCCAATTCAATCCTTCACCCTCATCATTTGTCCCGTTGTGAAATATGGAAAAATCAGCAGCTACTGAGGTACCTGCCTTATAATTTACACCGTTTACGCTGCCATTGGCAAGATCGGAGTTAATATAACGCAATGCCACGCCAACGCCAAGTTTACTGCTTATTTTACGGGAATACCCAAAATCTACCGCAAATTCCCTTGGCCTGCTGGTATTAAGCGGGTTGCCGCTATAGTCAACAAATTGTATTTGGCCAAGGTTAAAATAACGAATTGAGGCAGAAATAGCCTGGTTATCATCCAATTTGTAATAACCGGCTAATGTAGCGAGATAGACATCCGGGGCAATATCCTTTAACCATGGCGTATAGGTTGCTGAAACCTCAGATTTGCTTGTAGCAAAGGGCGTTTTTGCCAGGTTCCAGAAACCGGAGTTTGCGTCGGGTGTTGCAGCTATGCCGCAATCGCCCATGCCGCCGGCGCGCGCATCGGGAGAGATACGTAAGAAGGGGACAGCAGTTGTTATAATATTAACCGGCTGCGTTTGGGCACCGGCAATAGAAGCTATGCCTGCAAAAAAGATTGTAAGCAATAAAATATTTTTCAACCTTACTTGATTCATCGAATCGGATTTATGAGCATTTTAGAATTGCTGAATCATTAATATAACCGGTGTTTCCCTTTATTCAGCGTTAAGTAAAAATAGAATCAAATAATTCGCAGTTAAATTTTATTGATAGAATTGTGAAAATAAGCAAAGTTTTTGGGTAAGCAAATATCAAACACGATAATTTTTTAGTTTCTTCAAAAAATAGCCAAAAACATCTCCTGAAATTAGATTCACCTTAAATATCAGGCAGATAAATACTTTATAAATGCTAAATAATTTATATTCGCAAAATATTGCGTACCAAACAATAATTTTACCTGCAGTTCGTTTCATTTAGTTAGTTTAAATTGAGAAACCAAATGTTTAGATCAATCTGTAACCAATCTCTATTTGCAATTGTTGTTCTGGCCTTTGCTTCCTGTAAAAGCAGCTCCAGCAAGCATGACAAATCAGCTGTTACCGGCTGGAACTATAACGATAAAACCCAGGGGGGCTATTACGTAGCCAAACCTAAAGACGTTAAAACAGGCCCGGGCCTTGTTTTTGTACAGGGCGGTACATTTACCATGGGCGCTACCCAGGAAGATGTAATGGGCGACTGGAATAATATACCACGCCGTGTTACTGTAAACTCATTTTTTATTGATAAAACTGAGGTTGCTAATGTGCATTACCGCGAATACATCCACTGGCTGGAAAATGTGTTTTCTGACCCTCAATTTGATGCTGTTGTTCAGGGCTCAAAACCCGATACGCTGGTTTGGCGTAGTGAATTAGCCTATAATGAGCCTTATGTGGAATATTATTTTCGCCACCCGTCCTATAATTATTACCCTGTTGTTGGCGTTACCTGGAAACAGGCTCATGATTTTTGTATCTGGAGGACTGACCGTGTTAACGAATTGGCATTAATTAGTAGCGGCTACCAGAATAAAAATGTTCTTAAAACCGAACTTAATGCGGGCGGTACTGAAAACTTTAATACAAAGTCTTATTTAATGGGCGAGTATGCCGGCATACCCAGTAAGCCAAAAAAGAAAAATCCTTTAATGGATTCCCAGGGGCGCCCGCGCAATACGGTAACATTTGAAGACGGTATTCTATTTCCCGATTACCGTTTGCCAACAGAAGCCGAGTGGGAATATGCAGCCCTGGGATATGTTGCCGAAAACCCCTCTCCCCGTAAAAGTGAAAAAGCAAGAGGTGAAGAGCTGATAGCTAACAAACAAATATACGCCTGGAAAAATGATGGCTTCGACAACTTACGTGCTACAGCACATGGTGCATGGCAGGGAGCTTTTTTAGCAAACTTTAAACGTGGCAATGGCGATTATATGGGTACAGCAGGTGGCCTTAACGACCGTTCAGCTATCCCGGCGCCGGTAACTTCTTTCTTTCCAAATGGTTTTGGGTTATACAATATGAGTGGCAATGTTAGCGAATGGGTTGCAGACGTTTACAGGCCGCTGACCAATATAGAAGAAGATGACCTGAACCCCTATCGCGGTAACGTATTTAAAAAGGTTGACATGACAGCAGGAGCAGGCAATTTAAGGGATAGTATGGGAAGAATAAAAGAGGTGCCTGAATCTGATTCGGCTTTGGTTAACCGCCGCAACTACCAGCGCTCATACGCAATTAACTACCTTGATGGTGATTCCATGAGCCGCGTTGGTTACGGTTATGGAATTACTACATTGATCAGCGATAAATCAAGGGTGGTAAAAGGTGGCAGTTGGAATGATATGCCTTATTGGCTAAGCCCCGGCGCCCGCCGCTTTCTTGAAGAAGATGAAAGCAGCAGCACCATTGGTTTCCGTTGCGCCATGACACATTATGGCGCGCCCGAAGGGCTTTCCTCAAAACTGCAAAATGGCAATTTCTTCCCAAAACGTAGGCAAAAAAGATAACGCTGCATAATAATAATATTAACAGAAAAGCCATCCTTTTTACGGATGGCTTTTCTGTTTTATGTTAAAATACTTTCCAATCCGGGCAAGCCTGCCCGCAAAGTTTAAAGTAAACCAAACAAAGATATTATCTAACAAAAGTTATCCGCTAACTGGCGTTAACCGGTGTTAATCTTGTTATTTCCATGCCATTAAATATCTTGGCAAGATTAATGTCCTTCGATTTTTTCCACGATTCAATGTGTGGTTGAACAACTATACGCCAAAAATTTTTAGATTTTAATTCATCATAATCTTTTGATTGCACAAAATGCCCGATCATAGAAGAGCGTTGTTTAAAATCAATTTTTACGTGATCTTTTACCGGGCTCCCATTTTCTACAAATTTGGCGATTGCATCATTTGTCATATATAATTATTGTTTATTAGTTTTAAAAACGGTGAATAAAAAATATTAGTTCCAGTAATACAGGTATTGCCCTCTTAGCCAGTTAAATACGGCTACCTGGCTTTTTATATCTGCGGGCAGTTCTTTCAAAATAAGCCCCTCAATTTTATGCCCTACATCTAATGTTAATGCACCAACTGATGTACAGAAAAAATTTATAAGGCTCAGTACCTGGTTACCGTTATAGCGGTCAAAAAAACGGCGGTCAGGCTGTGTTAATGTAAAGCTTTTATCGTTAGCAGGCCATACATAATTTTCTCCAATCAAATGTTCCTTTAAAAAATCCATATTTAAAATTTTACAGGCTGGTATATAGCTGTACTAAGTATTCTTATAATAGCCAATTGCTTAAAGGTAAACATTTAAAATTAAAACCCAATGCGGTAAATTTTTACGGTCATAGAAAGTTTTGTTATTCCGAAAATAAAAAAAGAGAGCCCGGGCAGAACTCTCTTACAAACTATGTATGTATTAACCAATGTTAAATTACCATTTGTTGTTGCTGAAAGAGCGCTTGTTGCCGCCGCCGCCTGTTCTTTCTTCTCTCGGCCTTGCAACAGTTACATTCATTGCCCTGCCATCAACCTGTGAGCCATTCAGCTCCTGTATAGCTTTTTGAGCTGCGGTATCATCCGGCATTTCAACAAAGCCAAAACCTTTGCTGCGGTTAGTAAACTTGTCCATAATTACTTTGGCTGAAGTTACTTCGCCATAGGTTGCAAAAAATTCCTTTAAGTCAGCATCTTCCATGTTGAAACTTAAATTGGAAACGTAAATGTTCATGTTCTGAAATTAAATATTAAAAATACTTGAGAAAAAAGCAGAGTAAAAGAAGACTAAACTATTAGCAGAAATATGCTTAGCAGAAAATATCGTTCACTTACTGAGTGCTGTAGAACTCAAATTAACCCGCCAAAGATATATTTATTATTCGGGGTAGCAAGAAATATTTTTAAAGCACCTTGCACTTTAACAGTCTGACCGGAAATTTGTCCAGGGGACTCCCCCTGGAGGAGGATTTAAAGATGGTGAGGATTTTATAAATTGTATGTTATTTTAAGCTGCTTTCATACAAACTACCATCCTCGCAATCCATTCAACTTTCCTTGCACATGATGATCTTTGCATTGCTTATTTGAAAGATAATATCAATATCCGTATAATTTGGCATATCAGCCATAAGTTCTTCCTGTATGGGTATGAATGCCTTTTCAAAGGTTTCCTGCGATTCAAAAACTAATTGGCAAATGGCAACAAAAGGTGGCTGCGAACCTGGCAATCCGGCATTTATCCCAAGCGAAATATTTACACCTTTTAATGCTTCGCCAAATTTTTTTATTGATATGGGCATGTGCGTATTTATATAATAATCCTCATCGAACCTGCCGCCCGTTTTATTTGGATACAGAATAGTTATAGTTATCATTGTTTTTTATTGGGCCTAAAAATACAAAAAGGGCGCCAGCAGAAATTTGAATGAAGAAAAGATATAAACAAATATTATACACAAAAAAAGAGTGCAAAAATTAATCTGCACTCTTCCTTTTATTTTTATACTGTATTAATGCCTTTCGCCATGATGGCCATTGTCGTGATGATCGTTATCACCCTGTTCTTTCCAATGAGAGTGCATTGGGTGATCCGGTATTTCGTAATATCTGCGGTCCCTGCTGTCGCGGATAACATGTTGCCTTTCACTGTAATTTCTGTACCTGCTGTATCTTGCCCTGTAAACATCAGCATGTAAATAAGGCGTTGGTTCGTTTATTACTACCTTATACCCTCTGTACATATCATAATTGCCGTACCGTGGCGGAAGCGACGGTGAATTTATCCATTGATTGTTTTCAAAATAAACATACTGGTGTTGGGGTACATTATAATAAACATCAATGCCCGGCAGATAATAATAATCTACATGGCTATACCCTACAGGCCCCCAAATAGGCTGTAACCCGATATTTACATTAGCTCTAACGCCAACTCTTAGCTGGGCATTACCTTTATATGTCATTAAAAAGCAAGAAAGCAACATTGTAAAAATTAATAATTTTTTCATTATATACATTTCCTCACTATGTTGCCAAAGGGGTGCCACGATCTTTCCCTTTTGTTAATTATATGGATTTGTGCTAAGAATGCCAGCGATTTGTATTTAATACTGAGAAAACAAAAGTTATGGTTCCTGTATTCTCAGGCCCCCAACCATAGAAACAATGTTCTTTAGCGTATTAAACTCTACACTAATAACCCCTTATTCTTAAATGTGCAGTAAGGTTGGCTAAATATTTATTGTGGCTTTGAACCTCATTCTCCTATTTCAAATTAAACAGACATGCTAAACTTTGTTATACCTTATTGATTGCTCCAGCGCTTATACATGGTATATTGTGACTGTAAATCTCTTTTATGCCAGAAGTTCAACTACCTGAAGTGTGGCAGCGTGGGCCTGTTATAGGAATACCCTCTTTACTGCAGCCTGTAGCGCATGCAATATTACAGGCAAAGGAAGAAATACTAAACCAATTACAAGGCTTTCCGGAAAACCTTATTTGGGAAAAGCCCGGCGGGGTAGCTTCAATTGCATTTCATGTTCAGCATATAACAGGTGTGCTGAACAGGCTATTTACTTATGCTAAAGGAGACCAGCTTTCGCAAAAACAATTGGAAACTCTTAAACAGGAAGGAAAAATAAATGAAAATATCAGTGTTGAAAATATGGTTGATGACCTAAGCTGGCAAATAGAAAGATCGCTGGAGCAATTGCGTAATACGGCTGAAAATAATTTACTGGAGGCAAGAGGTATAGGAAGAAAGCAAATACCAACCAATGTTTTGGGTTTATTATTTCATGCGGCGGAGCATACAACGCGCCATACGGGACAACTGTTAGTTACGGCAAGGATACTTATAGGTAAAAAGGATCATAAAAGAAGTTCTCTATAAAAATTATTTATCTAAACTCCCCAATAATCGTATTGCTGGTACATAGCCATTTCAATCAGGGCGCCAAGCTTTATTGAGTCCGCTGTTTCGCCTTTACCCCTTTCAAGCCAGTGTTCCACACCCAATTCATCAACATGGTTAACGATCTCTCTCTTTTTCTTTGTAGTATGTAATACATATACAGGGGTTTGTTTTTCTTCTATAAGATCAACAAATACCCTGGTACCGTTCCATGATATTGTAAAATTGTTTTTCATAATTTTATAAAGTCAATTACAATGCCAAAAACAAAACGATTGCTAACTTTAATAAAAAACTGTTATGAGTGGTGAATTTCTTATTGAGAAGGATAAAATACTAACAGTAGTTAACAAGTTATTTGTATATACCGATACCCGTAACTGGAAAGGCATAGTGGAAGAGGTATTTGCGAACGAGGTGCTTTTTGATATGACTTCTCTTGCAGGCGGCGAAGCTGCCAGGCTGCCCGCAACATCAATCACCGCTGCCTGGGATGAAGGGCTAAAACCCCTGGAAGCGGTACACCACCAAACCGGTAATTTTGATGTGACTGTGTATAAAAATGATGCTATTGTAAAATGTTATGGCATAGCTTACCATTACAGGCAACATCCTTCAGGCCGAAATACAAGGGTTTTTGTGGGCAGTTATGTTTTACAACTTGTGAACCTTCCGCAAGGCTGGCGAATTAACGAATTTACTTTTATTAAGAAATTTATTGACGGCAACATTGAGCTAACATAGCTCCGGTTACTAATAAATCTACGAATACGAATCAATACGAATGTACGAATGTGATCAGCATTTAATTGCATTCATCGTTCAGTTCTGAATATTTACAGGATAAGAATTTTATGCGCTTTACAAAAAACATCGTTCTTCAATTCGTACATTCGTATTGATTCGTATTTCGTAGATGGGGTTTTCTTCATTCGTATTAATTCGTAATTCGTAGATGACATCTCCTCCAATTCGTACATTCGTATTAATTCGTAATTCGTAGATAATACAATTCGTATCAAATCTTATTTCGTAGTAATAAACTAAATGCTTATGAAATATTTTTTCTCCATTTGTATTGTAATGCTTTCCATTACTCTTTTCGCGCAATCACATAACAGCAAAAAAAATGCAGGCTTGATAGCTGCATTGTTTGACGCAATAAATAAACACGACAGCATTGGTATTGCTTCTTTTTTTACTGATTCAGCGCGAATTGAATCTCCCAACTGGGAAGGTGTGCAAACAGGCAGACCGGCTATTGTAACCGTGTATAGCCGTTATTTTAAAGGCACGCCAGACTATCAATCTACTATAACAAATATTACAGCCACAGATGATGCAGTTGTGGTAGAATATACATTTGGTGGTCAATTTTCAAACCCTGAAGCAGGCACACCTGACTATATGCGTAACAAAAAATATATCTTAAAAGGATGTACTGTTTTTAAAATTGCCGGTAATAAAATAACATCTTCAGTAAGCTATTTTGACCAGGTGGCCTTTTTAAGGCAGGTAGGTTTTTTTGACCAGCATTGATAAATCTACGAATACGAATCAATACGAATCAATACGAATATACGAATGTGATCAGCGTTTTGAATATTTATGGGATATGCATTTCATGCGCTTTAAAAAATCATCGTTCTTCAATTCGTATATTCGTATTGATTCGTAATTCGTGGGTGGGGTTTTTGCTTTCAATTCGTACAAATTCGTAATTCGTAGATGGAATTTTCTTCAATTCGTACATTCGTATTGATTCGTAATTTGTAGCTGGGGTTTTTGCCGTCAATTCGTACATTCGTACTAATTCGTAATTCGTAGATGGGATTTTCTTCAATTCGTACATTCGTATTGATTCGTAATTCGTAGATTTATTAAAAGCCTGTTATACTGCTTGCAGCAATAAACCCGCTTGTCCAGGCATGCTGAAAATTAAAGCCGCCGGTTACTCCATCTATATTCATTATCTCACCTGCAAAATAAAGATGCGGCACTATTTTACTTTGCATAGTGTTTGCATCTATTTCTAAAAGTTTAATACCGCCGCTGGTAACAAATTCTTCTTTAAAAGTTGTTTTGCCATTTACCTGCAATACTTGCCCTGTAATGGTTTGAATTAACTGTTGCTGTTGCTTGCCGGGAAGGTCTGCCCAGCGCCATTCATCTTTTATACTACACAATTCAAGAAAATATAACCATAAGCGATTGGGCAATCCAAAAGCATTTTTACCGCTTATTTTTTGCGCTGCATGTGCACTTCTTATATAGAGAATTTCTTCTTTTAGTGTTGGCTCATTATAGATGGGCAACCAATTTATGATCACCGAAAACTTATACCCGCATTCCGCAAGCTCTCTTGCTGCCCATGCAGATAATTTTAAAACCGCAGGGCCGCTTAACCCCCAATGCGTAATAAGTACGGGCCCTTTTTGCTGAAATTTAGTACCTGCAATCTTTACAACAACATTTTCAACGCTTATGCCCATTAGCTGGGTGATGCTGTTACCAGGCATATTAAAAGTGAATAGTGATGGCACTGGCTCTGCTATCGAATGGCCAAGTTGGCGAAGCCAGTCAAAGTGAGAAGATTTGGGAAAGCCACCACATGCAATACAGAGTAAATCTGCCTTTAATGGCAGGGGGTTAGGGGTATGAAGTATAAATCCATCAACGTTAACTTCTATACTTTTTACTTCGCAGTGAAACAATATTTCAACGTTGTATTTGTTGGCTTCACGTAAAAGGCAATCAATAATAGTCTGCGAGTTATCTGTTACAGGAAACATCCTGCCATCATCTTCCGCTTTCAATTCTATATCTCTTTCCTTAAACCAATCAATGGTGTCTTTTGTATAAAACCAGTGAAACGCTTTCTTTAAAAAATTTTGTCCGCGCGGGTAATTTTTAATTAGTTCCGCAATATCAAAACAGGCATGCGTTACATTGCACCTGCCGCCACCACTTACTTTTACTTTAGATAATACTTTGTTGCTTTTTTCTACTATGGTAACTTTCAACGCGGGGTTTAGCCTCGCAACGTTAACTGCACAAAAAAAACCCGCTGCGCCGCCACCGATAACTATTAAGTGTTGTTGATGGTTCTTTTGGTTCATAGTTCATGGCTCATAGCAGGAAGAACGTAAAAATTTGAGTTTCGTATAAATGTCCACGGCCGATAGAAAATTCATGGTTTATAATTCATCGTTCATAGCGTTAGATCATAAAAAATTGTACTTCATATGGCTAATACCGCAACATAAAAAAGTAACCAGTTGCCTTTACCATGAACTATGAACCTTCTCATAGTTCATCGTTCATAGCGTTAGATCATAAAAATTTGTACTTCATATGGCTAATACCGTAACATAAAAAAGTAACCAGTTGCCTTTACCATGAACTATGAGCCATGAACTATGAACCTTCTAGTAGCTCGTATTCAAATTAGCATTTGTTTTTTCAGCGGCTTCAATAATGCTGAAATCCGATAGTATCAGCGCCTTATTGCGTTTTACGCAAACATTGTGTTCAAAATGCACAGAAGGCTTGCCATCCCGTGTTCTTACTGTCCAGCCATCATCTTCCGTATATACTTCTTTTACGCCCATGTTTATCATTGGCTCAATAGCCAGCACTACATTCTCTTTTAATTTAGGCCCTGAGCCGCGTTTGCCAAAATTAGGTACCTGCGGGTCTTCATGCATGCTTTTACCAACCCCATGCCCCACCAGTTCTCTTACCACACCATACCTGTGTTTTCTTTCCGTATAGTCCTGTATGGCAAAAGCAATATCACCCACCCGGTTGCCAACAATCGCTTTTTCTATCCCTTTGTACAACGAATCTTTTGTAACCCTTACCAACTGCAGCACTTCGTTGCTTACCTCGCCCAAAACAAACGTGTAGGCATGTTCGCCCACGTAACCGTTTTTGGTTACCCCGAGATCAATGGATACTATATCACCTTCTTTCAAGGCTCTGTTATTAGGAAACCCGTGTACCACCACATCATTTACCGAGGCGCATATATTAAATGGGTAGCCCCTGTAACTGAAAAAGGTTGGAAAGGCTTTATTATCTAATATTATTTTTTTGCATAGCTGGTCAATTTGCAGGGTTGTCATGCCCGGCTTAAGCACTTTTGCAACTTCAGCCAATATGGTGCTTACCAGCGTTGCATTTTGCTTCATTATTGCTATTTCCGCCTCTGTTTTATAAATGATCATACCGTTTATTCTCCTGCTCATGCCCCCTCCGCCCCCTAAAGGGGGAACTTAGCGAAACCCATCCCCAGTGGGCTTCTAATTAATTTTTCTTACCCCTTTAGGGGAAGGGGTTTCTTCTTTTAAGTCCTCTTTAGGGCGGGGACAAAAAATAACCTGCCGGAAGACCCAACAGGTTAGTATATTTTATTCAAAATAAAGTTCTTCTAAATACTGCTGGCGGGTGTTACTGTTTGCCTTCCCTGCATGCGGCCGCCTTTCATTAATCCATCATACTGGCGCATCAGTAAATGTGTTTCTATCTGCTGTAAAGTGTCAAGAATTACACCTACCATGATTAAAAGGGATGTACCGCCAAAAAAAGTACTGAAACCAGATGTTACGCCCAGCAATTGTGCAAAGCCTGGCAGTATGCCCACAAATGCCAGGAACACGGCGCCGGGTAGGGTTATCCTGTCCATTATCGTGCCTATATAATCAGCTGTGGGCTGGCCCGGTTTAACTCCCGGGATAAACCCGTTGTTTCGCTTCAGGTCTTCACTCATTTGTTTTGGGTTGAAGATCAAAGCCGTATATAAGAATGTAAAAGCAATTACCATTACGGCATATACAAGCATATACCAGGGATTACTGTGATTAGAAAATATTTTTCCAATACCCTGCGTTGCTGCATTAAAAGAAAATAAGGTGGGAAGAAACATAATTGCCTGTGCAAAGATGATAGGCATTACACCTGCGCTGTTTACCTTAAGCGGCAAAAATTGCCTTGCACCGCCAAATTGCCGGTTGCCAACAATTTGTTTGGCATAGTTTACAGGTATTTTTCTCACACCCTGAACCAAAATAATCAATCCCATAATGATAGCAATAAGGAAGGCTATTTCTACAAGGAATATCAATAAACCACCTCCGCCTTTCTCCTGCTTTGAAGTAAACTCCTGGATAAAAGCTTCCGGCAAACGGCCAAGGATACCAACCATAATAATGATAGAAGTGCCATTACCCAAGCCCTTATCCTGTATCTTTTCACCAAGCCACATTACAAATAAGGTACCCGCGGTTAATATGATAACTGTTGAAGGAAGGAACCAGGAAGAATAGTTGTTTTCAATTGCTTGTCCGTAACTTGTTTTTAAATACGTTACATATGCGCCTGCCTGGAAGAATGTTACCACCACTGTAAGATAGCGTGTCCACTGGTTTATTTTCTTACGGCCGCTTTCACCTTCTTTTTGGATCTTAGCCATTTGGGGTACCAAAATCGTCATCAACTGCATGAAGATGGATGCAGAAATGTATGGCATTACACCAAGTGTAAGTATGGATGCACGCGCAAAAGCACCGCCTGCAAAAGCGTCGAGCAACGACAGCATGCCATTGGCGCCCGTATTTTTCTGCAAATCACCCAGTTTAGCAGGGTTAATACCAGGCAGAACGATGTGTGTACCAAACCTGTAAACCAATATCAATGTTAAGGTTACAACAATTTTGGTGCGCAGTTCCTCAATGCTCCAAATATTCCTGAATGTACCAAAAAATTTTTTCACTAGAATCGTTTGTATGCGTGATAGCCTTTAAACCAAAAAGACGCATCTTTTCGACGCGTCATGCAAATATCGTGAAATTTTTATTTCAAAACTTCAATACTTCCACCAGCAGCTTCAATAGCAGATTTTGCCTTTTCGCTAAAGGCATTTACCTTAAAGCTAACCTTACCTGTTATTTCGCCATTGCCCAATATTTTAACCTTGTCGGTTTTAGAGATAAGCCCGTTTACATATAAGTTTTCTGCTGAAAATTCAGCCAGCTCATATTTTTCAACCAGTTCATCAACCTGCCCAAGATTAAATACTTTGTACTCTATCCTGTTTATGTTTTTGAAACCGCGTTTTGGTATCCTTCTCTGTATTGGCATCTGGCCACCTTCATGTGCATTTTTACGCTGGTAACCGGTACGCGCCTGGGCGCCCTTATTACCCTGCGTAGATGTGCCACCTTTACCACTTGCCTCACCACGGCCAATACGTTTTTCTTTGTGTGTTGAACCTTCTGCGGGTTTTAAATTGTGCAGTTTCATTGTATTCGATTTTAACTCTGCGGGAAATCGTTCCCTCGCTTTATGAAATTTTGAAAATCACTAATTTGAAGACTTGAAAATTTGAAGATTTGAAAATTAAAAAATAACTACACTGCCATTTTCAAATTTTCACGTATGCTCTTTTCAAATCTTATGCCAGCTCCTCAACTTTTATCAGGTGGTTTACTTTACGAACCATTCCTAATATCTGCGGAGTTGCTTCAACTTCTTTGGTAGCATTTAATTTGGTTAAACCCAAAGCCTTTAACGTAAGCTTTTGGCGCTCCGACCTGTCAATGCCGCTTTTAACCTGTGTAATTTTAATCTTTTTCATGATAAAGTCATTAAATCTTAGTCAGTAAGTCAAAGGTCATTAAGTCATGAATAAGTCTTATTGACTTACTGACTAATGACTTAATGACCTTCTTTATTATCCGTTAAATACTTTTTTTAATGCCAGGCCACGGTTCTTTGATACTGCAATAGGCTCGCGTAACAGGGTTAGTGCCTTAAGCGTTGCCTTAACCACGTTGTGCGGGTTTGCAGAGCCAAGGCTCTTTGCAAGTACGTCGGTAATACCGGCACTTTCAAGCACAGCACGCATGCTGCCCCCGGCAATTACGCCAGTACCATGTGCAGCGGGTTTTATTAAAACTTTTGCAGCGCCTTCTTTTGCAAGCTGGTCGTGGGGAATAGTACCATGCATAATAGGAACCTTTACCAGGTTCTTTTTTGCATCCTCAATCCCTTTGGTAATTGCTTCCTGTACTTCCTTGGCCTTACCTAAGCCCTGCCCAACAATACCATTTTCGTTACCCACTACCACTAAGGCAGAAAAGCTGAAAGTACGGCCACCCTTGGTAGTTTTAACTACACGGTTTATAGCCACCACTTTTTCTTTCAGTTCTACTTCGCCGGCTGCCTTAACTTTATTTACGTTTACTCTTGCCATTATTTCTATTTGAAATATGAAATCTAAAATTTAAATTAGAATTTTAATCCGCCTTCTCTTGCACCTTCAGCCACAGCTTTTACGCGGCCATGATACAAATAACCGCTGCGGTCAAATACAACTGCAGTTAATCCAAGTTCTGTTGCTTTACGCGCAAGTGCAGAACCCGCTAGCTTAGATTTTTCAATCTTAGTGGTTTTTTGTGCGGCAATATCTTTGTCTTTTGTACTTGCTGCTGCAAGGGTAACGCCATTAATATCATCTATCAACTGCACATAAGTGTCGTTATTGCTGCGGAATACAGACAATCTTGGTTTTTGTGCTGTACCAGATATCCTTCTGCGTATCCTGAAACGGATTTTTTCTCTCCGTGAAAATTTAGCGTCCATATATTTTGCCCTCCGTCTCCCTAAAGGGAGTGAATATTTTATCAATTTTCTTTTTTCCATACCCCTTTAGGGGCAGGGGCCTTACTTACCGGCAGCTTTACCAGCTTTGCGGCGTACAATCTCATCTGTATATTTAACACCTTTACCCTTATAAGGTTCCGGCTTGCGCAGGCCGCGTATTTTAGCTGCTACCTGGCCAAGCAGTTGCTTGTCAATTCCCTCAAGAACAATTTTAGGGTTTTGCCCTTTTTCGGTTGCAGTAGCTACCTTCATTTCTTTTGGTATCTCAATAAGGATGTTATGAGAAAACCCTAATGAAAGGTCTAAAAGGTTACCGTTATTTGATGCTTTAAAACCCACACCCACCAATTCAAGCTCTTTTTTATAACCTGTCGTAACACCTTTTACTACGTTTGCAAGCAATGCGCGGGATAAACCATGCAAAGCGCGGTGGCGTATCTGGTCAGTAGGGCGCGTTAGTTCAACTACCCCTTCTTTTATTTCTACGGTAATATCTCTGTCTATCGCCTGTTTTAATTCGCCTTTAGGGCCTTTTACTGTTACTACGTTGTCTTTGCCAAGTGTAACTGCAACGCCTTTAGGAAGATTAACCGGTTGTTTGCCTATACGTGACATACAATAAGTTTTAATTGATTATTTTACTGGTATTTCCCAACCGGTCAGCCGTGTATGTGCGGCTTAATGTATCAGGAAATCTATTGCTTTGCCTTACACGCGGGTGTAAAGCGTTTCTTACTTAATAAATATAGCAAAGCACTTCGCCGCCTACTTTTTCTGTTTTTGCCTGCTTATCTGTCATCACGCCTTTTGATGTGCTTAGTATAGCAATACCCAGGCCGTTGATCACTCTTTTAAACTCGGCAGGTTTCGCGTACTGGCGCAAACCCGGACGGCTAACTCTTTCCAATGAACGTATAGCAGGAATTTTTGTGGCAGGATCGTATTTTAACGCGATCTTTATCACACCCTGCTTGTTATCATCTTCAAACTTATACTTCAGGATAAAACCCTGCTCGTATAAGATCTCAGTAATACGCTTCTTTAAATTAGAAGCAGGAATTTCTACCAGCCTGTGACCGGCTAACTGCGCATTACGAACCCTGGTGAGGAAGTCTGCTATAGGATCAGTTACCATATTTTTTACCCTCCAGCTCTCTGAAAGAAGAGCCTATCTATTTTTTATAATTCAAGAGACCATTTATTGTTCCACTTAAGGAAACCGGTATTACCAACTGGCTTTCGTAACACCCGGTATTTTGCCTTCTAAAGCCATATCGCGAAAGGTGATCCTCGAAATACCAAAGTATCTCATGTACCCTCTTGGGCGGCCGGTTAACTGGCAACGGTTTTTAAGGCGTACCGGTGAGGCGTTACGCGGAAGCTGATCCAGCCCTGCATAATCACCGGCAGCTTTTAAGGCAGCACGCTTTTCAGCATATTGCTTCACCATTTTTTCGCGTTTCCTTTGCCTGGCTTTTATTGATTCTTTTGCCATAATTGTTAATTAAAATTCCAAATTTTAAAGTCCAAATTCCAAGTTAAAACTCTGCAACACCCCTATTGGAATTTGGGATTTTGCTTTTTGGAATTTATCTAATTATTGTCTTTTTTAGCATTCTTAAACGGCATCCCCATTTCTTTCAACAGTTCGTACGCTTCTTCGTTTGTTTGCGCTGTTGTAACAAACGTAATATCCATCCCTGTTATCTTACTTACTTTGTCAATATCAATTTCAGGAAAAATGATCTGCTCGGTAACACCCAGTGTGTAATTACCACGTCCGTCAAATGCTTTATCGCTGATACCTTTAAAATCGCGTACGCGTGGTAACGCTACAGATATTAAACGGTCAAGGAACTCATACATTCTTTCGCCGCGCAGTGTAACGCGTGCACCAATCGGCATTCCTTTACGCAACTTAAAGTTTGAAATATCTTTCTTACTTAAAGTAGGTACTGCCTTTTGGCCGGTAATATTGCTTAGCTCGTCCACTGCAACATCCACCGCTTTTTTATCTGCAACCGCGCCATTAACGCCGCGGTTAACACATATTTTTTCCAGCTTAGGTGCCTGCATAACGCTTTTATAGCTAAACTTTTTCATTAAGGCGGGTATCACTTCCTGTTGATACTTGTCTGCCAGCCTCGGAGTATATTTTGCGGTACTCATTATTTAATTGCCTCCCCGGATTTTTTAGAGATACGAACTAATTTACCATCAACGCGCGTGCGCTGAATTTTAGCAGGCGAGCCCGCTTTTGCGTCCCATAACATTACATTACTGATATGAATGGGCGCTTCCCTTTTTACAATACCACCCTTAGTATTGCGGGCTGAAGGCTTGGTATGCTTTGTAATTATATTCACACCTTCAATTACTACACGGCCATCTTCAATGATAACCTCTAAAACCGTACGCGGCTTTTTCAGGTCTTTATCATTTCCGGCAATCACTACTACCGAATCGCCTTTTTTAATATTGTATTTAGGTTTAAATCTGTTGCTCATCGCTGTTGATTTATCTCTTTTATTTGTTCTAAGTTCTTTGTTTTTTGTTTTATGTTCTAAAAAACGCAGAACACAAAATTTTAAACTATCTTATCCAGGCATTCCTTTTTTTTAAAAGGGGTGCAAAGATACATTTATAATACTTCAGGAGCAAGTGAAATGATCTTCATATACCCTTTATCCCTCAGCTCCCTTGCTACCGGCCCAAAAATACGGGTGCCCCTTGGCTCGTCCGCATTGTTAAGCAGTACAACGGCATTATCATCAAAACGGATATAAGTGCCATCCTTACGGCGAAGCTTATTTTTTGTACGTACAATTACCGCTTTGGAAACCGTACCTTTTTTTATACCGCCGGAAGGCAATGCATCCTTAACAGTTACTACTATTTTATCGCCTATTTTAGCATAATCCTGGCCTGAATTACCAAGTACCCTTATACAAAGTACCTCTTTAGCGCCACTATTATCAGCTACATTTAGCCTGCTTTCTTGCTGAATCATCTTATTTAGCTTTTAGCTATTAGCCCCATGCTTTATGCCTGGAGAAAAAATTATATTAAGCCTGCCCGCTTAAAGCATGCAGCCTTTTAATTATTTCGCTTTTTCTACAACTTCTACCAGCCTCCAGCGCTTTGTTTTGCTAAGGGGGCGGGTTTCCATGATCTTTACAACGTCACCTACAGTACACTCATTTTTTTCATCATGAGCATGGAATTTGGTAGTTTTTTTAACGAACTTACCGTAGATGGGGTGCTTTACTTTTCTTTCAACGGCAACAGTAATGGTTTTTGCCATTTTGTTGCTGCTTACAACCCCGATCCTTGTTTTCCGCAAATTTCTTTCTTCCATTTTTTTAACTTTAAGCTCCATGCTATGTGCCTGGAGAAAAATATATACTAAGGGCTACTACTTGCAGCGTAAAGCGTGCAGCTTGCAGCGTTTTACTATTTAGCAGTTTCCAATTCCCTTTTTCTCAATTCGGTTTTCAAGCGTGCCAGATCCTGCCTAAGGCCGCGAATGCTCATCGGATTTTCAAGCGGGGATATTGCATGCGCAAACTCCAGCTTTTTCAAGCGAACCTGGTCCTCCTTTATACGGGATGTCAGGTCGTTTATGTTTAAATCCTTCAGGCTTTTATTAAATTCAATATGCTTAGCCATGTTTCTAATTTGAAAATTTTTTAATTTGGAGATTTGAAAATTAACGTGCAACCCGATTTTCAAATTGACACATTTTCAAATTTTCAAATTTATATTATGCTTGTAAGTCTCTTCTTACAATAAATTTTGTTTTTATCGGTAACTTCTGCGCTGCCAGTTCCATCGCTTCTTTAGCTGTTGCTTCAGTAACACCATCGCACTCAAACAATATGCGCCCGGGTTCAACAACGGCAGCAAAATATTCGGGGTTACCTTTACCTTTACCCATCCTCACTTCCTGCGGCTTCTTGGTAATAGGCTTGTCAGGAAAAATGCGTATCCAAACATTACCCTCACGCTTCATTGCACGTGTCATAGCCTGGCGTGCAGCTTCAAGCTGGCGGTTTGTTAACCATATAGCTTCCACAGCTTTTAAGGCATACGAGCCGAATGCTATAGAAGTACCTCTTTTAGCTACTTCCCTAATGCGGCCCTTTTGCGCTTTTCTGTGTTTTGTTCTTTTTGGCTGTAACATTGTTTTATTCCTTTTCGGTTACTGGTTTCAAGTTTCCTGTTGCCAGTTTATCAATTATTTTATTTTATCCCGGTTACTGGTAACCAGTAACTCCACTTATCTCCTGTTCCTTCCGCCACCGCCTCCGGCACCACCGCCGCGATGATCACCACCACCACCTCCGCCGCCTCTTCTTTCTCCGCCGCCACCGCCTCTTCTGTCGTTTCTGTCATGCCTTTCATGCCTGTCGTCTTCCCTTCTTTCCCTCCTGTCGCTCAGGTCGCTCTTGCCACCGGTAAAGTTGGGGTTCAGTTCACGTTTGCCCAATACTTCGCCTTTACATATCCAAACCTTAATACCTATTTTACCGTAAACAGTTAAAGCAAATACTGAAGCGTAATCAATATCCATACGGAATGTATGCAAAGGCACACGGCCCTGCTTAATCTCTTCCGTCCTGGCTATTTCAGCACCGCCCAAACGGCCGGCTACTTTTATTTTAATACCCTCTGCACCCATTCTTAACGAAGAAGCTATTGCCATTTTAATAGCACGCTTGTAGTTAATACGGTTTTCAATTTGCCTGGCAATGGTATCGCCAACTATATTAGCATCCAGTTCGGGGCGGCGTATTTCCAGGATATTAATCTGTACGTCGTCCTTGCTGGTTAATTTTTTCAACTCTTCCTTAATGCGGTCAACCTCACCACCACCTTTACCGATAATGATACCCGGTTTTGAAGTATGGATGGTTATGATAAGCTTACCAAGCGTACGCTCAATAACTATCTTGGCAATGCCACCTTTATTGATACGCGCGTTGAGGTAGGTCCTGATCTTATGATCTTCGATCAGTTTACCGGCATAATCTTTTTTGCTGCCGTACCAGTTACTCTCCCATCCGCGGATGATGCCTAACCTGTTACCAATAGGATTTGCTTTTTGACCCATATTTTAATTTTAGCCCTTCCCGCATTTTGCGGGAAAGATTTTTATTAAGTTATTTTGAAAGTTTTTCTTTTACATTTTTAACTTTCGCTGATGCTTCCTTTATAACGGGTACATCAACAATTATAGTTACGTGGTTACTGCGCTTACGTACCCTGTACCCACGACCCTGTGGCGCCGGGCGCATCCGCTTTAAAACACGGCCACCGTCAACAAACACTGTTTTTACAACCAGCCCCGCATCTGCAGCGCTTTGGCCATTATTTTTTTGTTCCCAGTTATTTACAGCGCTTTTTAGCAATTTAGCCAACGGTACAGCACTGTGCTGTGGATGATGTTCCAGTATTGCAAGTGCTTTTTCAATTTGCATCCCGCGAACTACATCAGCCAGCAAACGCATTTTGCGCGGCCCCGTAGGATAGTTATTTAGTTTAGCTACAGCTTCCATTGTAAAATTCCAATTTTAAAATTCCAAATTCCACCCCGCTATCCATTGGACTTTGGTACTTGGATTTTGGTATTTTTATTAATTATTTTTTTGTTCCCGAATGTCCTTTAAAGTTCCTGGTAGGTGCAAATTCACCCAGCTTATGGCCTACCATAAATTCCGTAACATACACCGGTATAAATTTGTTACCGTTATGCACAGCAAATGTGTGCCCAACGAAATCCGGGGTAATGGTTGAACGGCGGCTCCATGTTTTTAACACAGATTTTTTTGCTTTTCCTTCGTTGATGGTAAGGATCTTTGTTTCAAGCTTCACATCAACGTAGGGACCTTTTTTAATCGAACGACCCATATTAAATTTTTAAATTTCCAGTTTTAAATTCCAAATCCCAATCTTGTTATTTGGAATTTGTTTGCCGGGGCTTTACTATTTATTACTTAATTTCTTTCCGTCTTTTCTCTGAATTATCAGCTTATCACTTCCTTTTCCTCTCTGCCTTGTTTTTTCACCCTTGGCATATTTACCCGTCCTGCTTCTTGGATGGCCGCCAGATGCTTTACCTTCACCACCACCCATTGGGTGATCTACGGGGTTCATCGCCACACCACGTACACGCGGGCGAACACCTTTCCATCTGTTAACACCGGCTTTACCTGCAGTTTCCAGGTTATGGTCGCTGTTTGAAACCACACCAACTGTAGCATAACAGTTAACCAGTACCTTTCTTAATTCACCTGAAGGCATTTTTAATACCGCGTACTTTTCTTCCTTATTGGTAAGCTGTGCTGAAGAACCAGCGCTTCTTGCCAATTTGCCGCCCTGGCCGGGTTGCATTTCAATATTATGAACATTAGTACCCAAAGGCATATTCTTCATTTGTAATGCATTGCCAATTTCGGGCGCAACATTATCGCCTGACATAACAGTGGTACCAACCTGTAAGCCCTGGGGTGCTATAATATATCTTTTTTCACCATCAGAATAATGTAACAAAGCGATGAATGCTGAACGGTTAGGATCATATTCAATTGTAGCAACCTTTGCTTCCACACCTGCTTTATCACGTTTAAAATCTATGATGCGGTAATGCTTTTTATGTCCGCCACCCATATAACGCGAAACGCGGCGGCCCTGTACATTACGGCCCGCTGTGCTGCTTTGTGACTCTAACAAACTTTTTTCAGGATCGTTAGTAGTAATTTCAGCATAGGCATTTCCGATTCTCCACCGGGTGCCCGCGGTCATTGGTTTATACTTTTTTAGTGCCATATTAGCCCCTAACCCCTAAAGGGGAATTTTTATAAGGTTATAAAATTAATTTCAACTTTTGCGGCGTTGATTGCCATTCTTTTATGCCCCCATCCCCTAAAGGGGGTAAGGAAAACATCTTTTAAATATTTGCGTACAGGTCAATAGTGTCGCCTTCGGCTATGGTTACAAATGCCTTTTTATAAGAAGGCTTAACCCCTTTAAGAAAACCAGCTTTTGTAAAGCGTGTTTTATTTTTGCCGGGTACAACAACTGTATTAACATCTACTACGGAAACACCATAAAAATCTTCTACAGCCTTTTTAATTTCCAGTTTGTTTGCTTTACGGTTTACTTTAAAAGTGTACCTTCTCAGCTTTTCCTGCTGGTTATTGGCCTTTTCCGTTAATATCGGTTTTACTAAAATATCTGTCAGTTTCATTATATTGTCCTTGAAACGTTACTTAATTAAGCTACTACTGTTTCTTCTGCCTCATCAGCAAAGATCTTAGCCGCATTTTCCGTAAATACCAGCACATCAGCATTTATAATGTCGTATGTATTAATATCAGTCAGCAGTGTACTTCCAACTGAAGGTATATTACGCAGGCTCAGGTACAGGTTATCGTTATACTCTGGCAGAACGAAAAGCACCTTTTTACCATCAACATTTATGCTCTTTAAAACATCAGCAAACTGTTTTGTCTTTGGGGTTTCCCACTGCACATCTTCTATTACTACAATAGCATTGTCTTTAGCCTTGTGCGAAAGCGCACTAACCTTAGCAAGGTCTTTCACTTTCCTGTTCAGCTTAAAATCGTAAGCATGCGGTTTAGGCCCAAACACTGTACCACCACCTTTATATAACGGGTTACGAATGTTACCTTTACGTGCGCCGCCGGTACCTTTTTGTTTGTGCAGTTTACGGCTTGCGCCCTTTACTTCAGCACGGGTTTTAACCTTGTGCGTACCCTGGTGGCCTGCAGCTAAATATTGTTTAACTGCAAGATAAATAACATGATCATTAGGTTCTACACCGAATACATCATCAGGTAACTCTACCTGCCTGCCGGTTTTTTCACCTTTTGTATTAAAAACTTCTACTTGCATCTCTTTCAGATTAAAGTTTACTTCTGGATTAAAACGATGGAACCATTATGTCCCGGAACAGAACCACTGATAAGTATATAATTCTTCTCAGGAAATATCTTTACTACTTTCAAACCCTGCATTTTAATGCGGTCGCCACCCATACGGCCTGCCATCCTCATCCCTTTAAATACACGTGAAGGATAAGAAGAACCGCCAATTGAACCCGGCGCACGCTGGCGGTCGTGCTGGCCATGACTTGCTTCGCCCACACCACTGAATCCATGGCGTTTTACAACACCCTGGAAACCTTTACCTTTTGATGTACCCACTACATCCACCTTTTCGCCTTCAGCAAAAATGTCAACGCTTATGGTTTCACCAATATTTTTATTTTGATAATAATCGCGGAATTCTTTTACAAACTTTTTGGGAGCAGTAGAGGCCTTTATGAAGTGATTGATCTCGGCCTTAACGGAGTGTTTTTCTTTCTTGTCGCCAAATGCTAATTGTAATGCATTGTAGCCGTCAGCGTCTTTTGTTTTAACCTGTGTTACCACGCAAGGGCCAGCTTCAATAATGGTAACAGAGGTCTGTTTACCGTCGGGGGTGAAGATGCTGGTCATCCCAATTTTTTTACCAATAATACCTTTCATCGTTTTGCGGTTTTTTGCCCCGCAGGTTATAAAGGACAGACCCGATGATGTTCGGAGTCTTCAATCCCTGTTTGCCAACGACCTTTTCCGTTGTTTCCTCCCAATTGCATCGGGAGAAGAGGAAGTACCGTTAGTAAACAAACCTCGAAGGGCTTGTTTATATGTAAAAGCCCAATCAACCCCTACCCCTAAAGGGGCAAGTTAAACTGGGTCAGTTTATTTGTTCAGAGCTCTTTTTTCGTCCTGCATGAGCGGGACAATTGAGAGGTGATATTTTATTTAAAGAACTTTTTATCCTTTTTGAAGCCGGAACGGGCCTTTCCAAACACCCCTTTAGGGGAAGGGGGACCCTTAGGCTTTTATCTCAACTTCCACGCCTGAAGGAAGGTCTAATTTACTAAGTGCATCCACCGTTCTGGAAGAAGAAGTATAAATGTCCAGCAGGCGCTTATGCGTACAAAGCTGAAACTGTTCACGGCTCTTCTTATTTACGTGTGGTGAGCGGAGAACGGTAAAAACCCTCTTGCGTGTAGGCAAGGGAATTGGACCGGTAACTACCGCGCCCGTGCCACGCACGGTTTTTACGATCTTCTCGGCAGATTTATCTACCAGGTTGTGGTCGTATGATTGTAATTTTATTCTGATTCTTTGAGACATAGCCTAACCCAATTTTGTGATTGGGAGCGCAAAGGTAAGGGGTTCAATTGATTTGGGCAAGGTTTTTTAAAATATTTTATAGAGAGCAATGCATTTTTGCACCTTTAAAAGCGATTTTCTTATGCAAAAGCAATAGTTGCAGAAATAGATTATTAATTACTTAATCCCGTTTTCCCAGGATTCTTGCATATGTTATTATAAAGCACCGGCTGCTTCCGTTAAAAGGATACTCTTAAAATCAGAAGCTTTTTTACTGTTTTTTACGCTGGATTTTTTCATTACAGCAATTTTATCCTGCCGCAACTTTAGCCTTGCCTGTCGCAGCCATCTGTTCCCTTTATTTTTCTCTTTTTTTAACTTTTATTATCAGTTTAATTTTAAACAATCTGTAAATAATTCTAAAAAAAATAATATGAGCATCATATTTGATGTGAAAAAAGAAGCGGGATTGAGTATGCGTGTTGGTTAATTAACAATGAGTTTTATTTAAAAACTTTAATTTTAACTTTCATTAATGTTTAATTTTAATGCGCTAACCATTAAACAACACACTATGGCAGCTTTTGAATTTAACCAGGTATTAGTAAGCAATGCGGAATTTTTAAAACCTTTTGCCGTAACACTAACAAGGGATAAGGAAGAAGCTAAAGACCTCTTCCAGGAAACCTTATACCGTGCTATGGCCAATAAAGACAAATACAAAGTGGGCACCAATGTTAAAGCGTGGCTTTATACCATAATGCGTAATATTTTTATAAATGGCTACAGGCGCAAGGCCAAACAAAATACTATTTTCGATACAACCCCGAACGATTTTCTTATAAACTCAAACCAGGCAAGTACTTTAAACAATGCTATAGGCAACTTAAATTTAAAAGAAGTGCAGAAAACTATTTTTAGGTTACCAGAAATATTTAAAGCGCCCTTTTTATTATATTTTGACGGGTTTAAATACCATGAAATAGCAGATATGTTGAGTGAACCGCTGGGCACCATAAAAAGCCGTATCCATTTTGCGCGTAAATTATTGAAAGAACAAATAGAAAGGTTTTAGGTTTGTCAATCTCTCAGGTTGTGTAAAAAAATCATCATTACGGGCATCGGGTTTGTAAGCCTTGCATTTACCAGTGGTTATGTTAGTTACAAATATTATCTTTCGCTTTTTTAAAAAATTAAACCTAAAACCGCAAAAAGATGGCCGGCACCATATAGGCGTACCTGGTTACAGAAAAATGTTTATATCGGCAAAAAACAGGCATAAAAGGCCGTTTAAAATGCTAAAACGATATTTGCGGAATACATTCATTATAACAAATTACACACCCTTTATTTAATGACGCTTTTATTTTATGGAAGAAGTAATACTGGTAAATGAACAAGATGAGCAGGTAGGAATTATGGAGAAAATGGAAGCGCACCAAAAGGCTGTATTGCATCGTGCATTTAGTGTATTTATTTTTAGTAATGATGGCGAAATGCTTTTACAGCAACGCGCGTTAAATAAATACCACAGCGCCGGATTATGGACCAATGCCTGTTGCAGCCACCCCAAACCAGGCGAAGGAACACAGGTGGCGGCAGAGAGAAGATTAAAGGAGGAACTTGGCTTTGAAACGGCTTTACAAAAAATTTTTCAATTTACTTATAAGGCATCATTTAGCAACGGCCTTACAGAATATGAGTTTGACCATGTTTATGCAGGAAAGTATGATGGTGATATAATTCCTGATACCTTAGAGGTAAGCAACTACACTTACAAAACCATGGAAGAGATTGGGGAGAATTTAGAAATGTACCCTCAAAAATACACCGCATGGTTTCACATTGCCTTTCCGAAAATATTAGAGTGGTGGAAGGATAATATTTATAATGTTAGTATTATTACCTAAATAGTGCAGAATGAGGCTATTAAAGATGAAGGCCTGGTTATTTTTAACCTAATTATAAGATGAGTGGCAACCTTTTTAATAAGAAGGTTGTTTCTATTTGCAATAGATAAAATATTTATGAAAAAAATCTTTATTCCCGTCTTTTCGGTCCTCGTTTTATGTGCGTTTACCGTTATTGCAGTTAATCTTAAGCCTTTGGATAATGATGGGGCTGTAACCTTTGTTATAAAAAATTTTGGTCTTAATACCAGTGGCAGTGTAAAAGGCCTTAAAGGAACCATTAAATGGGATGCAGCCAACCCATCCGCATCACAAATAAGTGCAAGCGTTGATGTAAGTACACTGAACACGGGCATTGACATGCGTGATAAAGACCTGAAGGAAGAAAAATACTTTGATCTCCCTAAATACCCCACCATAAATTTTGTAAGCACTGCAATTTCCGGGAATAATATAACCGGCAACCTTACCTTAAAAGGCGTTACAAAATCTATTACTTTTCCATTTACTGTTACCCCATCCGGCAGCGGGTATCTTTTCGAAGGCAATTTTTCCATTAACCGCCGCGATTATAATGTTGGCGGCGGCAGTATGGTGTTAAACGACGTAGCAAAAGTTACGCTTAAAGTGCAGGCAAACCCGTGAGAAAGTTGAGGGTCATTTGGTCATTGGTCAGTAGGCCATTAAGAGTGGGGGCACTTAGTCGTTGGTCAATAAGTCATTAGGGAGAAGGGTTACAAGAAAAAAATATAAAAGTTTTGTTTCTGTTTAAACCATAAACGTCCTTCTATTATTTTGTGGCCTCGACAGGAATCGAACCTGTATCTGGAGCTTCGGAAACTCTTATACTATCCATTGTACTACGAGGCCAACTTGCGCAAAAGTAACTGTTTACCCTCGCATAACAAATGCCTGGTTGTAAAACAATTAAAAGATTTACATATTGTAAATTCCCTTTTTTATCTTAAAATTCCCACACTTTACACCCAAGAAACTTTGGGTTACACTTTAAACGATAACCAGACCCCGATGGTTTTGGAAAACCATCGGGGTTTTTCACGATTCTCACCTTATATTATTTACAAAGCGCCAACCCAACGTCAATTATTTTTCATAACATTACCTGATAAAACCCTCCGGTTATGAAAAAAGATGCTATGCCTGCGCCGCTGTTTTGCATCCTTAGCGGCATCAGCGGCATTGTTGGCGTTATATTAATTATTGTATCCTTTACCATAAATGTTGGGCCTCCACAGGATGCTACAACCGCGCAGTTGTCGGCTTTTGCCGGTGAAAACTATAACTCTATACTTTGGGGGGCATGGCTGCAGGCCGTAGGTCCGGTTTTTATTGTGCTTTTTGCTTTCTCCCTCATTTATATGGCCGGGTTTACCAAACGCATTGCAGGATGGATGGCCTTTTTTGGCGCAGGTATTCTCATGACGGTAAGCCTTATAGAGATCACTTTTTACATTGGTGTTCTATTTAAACAACCTGCCGGCGTTGTCCCTATTATTATGGATCTTATTAATGCCGCACAGCATCTTTACTTTATAGTTGCAGCCCCGGCTTTCTTCATTCCGTTAGGGATTATTATACTCAGTTCAAAGGTTTTGCCCGGCGTGCTGGGTTATCTTGCCATTATGCTGGGCATAACCTTCGCAGTATTAGGAATTACAACCCTGCTAAAGTTGGTGATACCTCCCTTGATAACAGCCTTTGGGGGCTTCCAGGGATTGTGGTGGTTATCTGCTTCCATAACATTTATTGCCAGGGCTAAAAAGGTGCCTTATCCTGCAATTGAATAAATATATTTTCAAATAATAGAAGGTTTTTGTGCCGGGTCACAACCATACCAACTTTTATGCCCGCAACATGGCCTATCTTATCAACAATATAGTTCCTTTCTTTAAAATGATTTGCTTATCGGGAGCCTGCAACTTGATAAAATAAACATAAGCGCCGGGGGGTTCTGGGTTGCCTTTTACCGTTCCGTCCCAGCCATCATTGGCATTGGTAGCTTTAAATACTGCACTGCCCCAGCGGTTGTAAATGATCATTTCAACAAGCTTATAATCATTGTACGGTAGTATCCTGAACCGGTCATTGTCGCCGTCGCCATTGGGTGTAAATGCATTGGGAATAAAGATGTCTTTATATACTTTAACCGTAACGGTAGAAGTTGCACTGCCGCACCCAACGGTTGAGTTCGCCGTTAATGTGTACACGGTATTTGATGGCGGGTACACCGTTGGGGCTTGCAAAAGGTTATTATCCATGTACATATATGGCGACCACGAATATTCAACTGCCGTGCCGCCTATAGTGGCATTTAGCATTACCGAATCGCCGCCAACGATCACTTTACCAGGACCGGCACTGGCTGTGGGATATTTAAAAACATTCACGGCTACCATGGCAGAATCCCTGCAGCCAAACGAATTTTCAATAACTATTTGGTATTTGGTAGAGTCCTGTGGGCGTAGTTCGGGATTTGGTATGGTATCATTTGTTAAACCTGTTGGGGGTGTCCATAAATAGCTGCCACCACCGGATGCATCAAACTGCACCACGGCACCCTGGCAAATATCATGTTCCTTCGTAACTTCCACCGTAGCTGAAGGGTAAACCTGCAAATACAGTGAGTCTGTATCCCGGCAACCAAAATCAGTGATAAGGGTTACCTTATAAAGCCCTGTATCTTTTTGCTGAATGGCGGGGATAACAGGCTCCGGCGCAATAGACGTAAAGCCGTTAGGCCCTGTCCAATTGTATGTTGTGACAGACGCAGTAAAAGGGAAAGCATAATCCTTATCCAGGCACCCCCGCAAATTCTCAGGAACAAGGTGCTTTGGCAAAAAATGTACCCCTGTCCATATGGAGTTGGATGCTATCCTGCAGGTGGGTGAATTATAATCAGCCGGGTTGGCAATTAATAAACGATATAAAATGATGCCGGAATCACGCTTTGGGATTTTATAAGTTAAGGTGGTAGCGCCCGGAATATCCTGCCAGGTGGTGCCCTGGTCAAGGCTGTTTTGCCAGTTCATTACAGGGTTAGAAAGCCCTATATAAGAAGCCGTTAACATAAAAGGGTTGGTATAACCGTCGCATACATCAATAAAAGACGAGTCACTCCCGTCAAGTGAGGCGGTAACTTTTGACCCGCAGGGTTTAACCGTGATATCATCCATCAGAAACACATTCCCGCAGCCCGATTTGGCGTTGTTTTTTATTTTAATCACCACATCATTCCCATTGGCCGGCTTGCTGAATGTAACGCCAAACTCATTCCACAGCAATTCATTATTCTGTTGTATGTTGCCTGTAGTATCTGCAGCAATCACATTGCCGCGTGAATCTTCCACATCAAAAATTAAATTAGGTGGTATTGGTATGGTGCCGCACATGGAATCCCCTTTCATTACATTGGAAACATAACCCGAAAAAGTGTAGGTAATATCGCTGCATAGGCCCGTGACCGTATCCCTGATAATATCATCATTTACGCCCCGCGCATTCACCAGCATCGACTGGCCGCCATTGCCCTCGGTTATCAGCCGGGTATGGTCGCCGGCTATTACAAATAAACCATTATGGTAGCAGCCATAAAACGGGCCTGCCACGAGAATATATTGGCCCGAATCCGGGCAATCATAGTTTGGTTTTAGCGTAGTTAAATTTGGGGGCATTTGGTAACCGTTAGCGAAGTCCAGGTTTATAAAGGCATCCCCCAAACTCCCGCCCGGGCATATTTGTGCGGTAACTTTTCCCGGAAAGCAGGCAAGCAACACAACCAGCCAAAAACATACCTTTTTAACGAACACTTTATATAGGTTTTGAGTAAAGGCTAACGACTTGAATGTTTTCCAGAGCATTGCCATGAAAGTAAGATATTTTAAGCATTCCCGAAAATTACCGGATTCAGCTCTGTCAGGTTGCACCATATATTGCCGGTATTTCGCAAACGATGTGTGGCGTTTTCCCGCGTTAACGATACGACTGTTATTTTAAAATCACACACATAAAGTTATTTTGCCGCTCATCACGGGCATCATCCATTCCTTTCGTCTCATAAATAACGGGATTCGTCGCAGGATTTGGCTGCCGGTGATACGGTAAACGCAATAAGTTACTACTTTGGACGTATGAAACTTGCCTGGTATAGTCATAAATGGGTAAAAATTATCTTGCACGTAGTTGTCTGGATATTAATGTTCAACCTGCCTTTTTTATTACACACCAATTACAATAGCGGTAAAGCCCATGCGCCCGAACAGCCCCATTACGGGTGGATATACCTATATACTTTAACTGCTCTTTTATGGGTAGCTTTTTTTTATGCTAATGCCTATGTATTTATTCCTCGGTTTATATACAGGAAAAAATATTGGCAATATTTCTTAGTTCAACTTTTATTTATTGTTGTAATGTTCCTGGTTGACCGCCTGCTTTTCTGGGCTTTTCTTGAACCTGAAGGCATCAGGAATTACAGCATAATGGGTTTTGTCGCTTTTCATACTTTTCCTTATCTCTTTGTGTTGGCAGGCAGTACCGCCTACCAGTTTATTGAAGACAGGATGCGGCTTGATAAGCTTGCCAAAGAAAAAGAGAATGAGAACCTTAAAACGGAGCTTGCTTTTTTGCGCTCGCAGGTAAGCCCGCACTTTATGTTCAATGTATTAAATAATATGGTATCGCTTGCCAGGAAACAATCTGACCAGCTGGAGCCATCGCTTATAAAGCTTTCTTCCTTAATGCGGTATATGCTGTACGAAACCGATGAAGAGAAAGTGCAATTGGAAAGGGAGATTGAGTACCTTCAAAGCTATATTGACCTTCAGCAGCAGCGTTTTGGCAAAAAAGTAAAAGTTTCGGTATCACTTGAGGTGGCCGACGGGCATTACGAGCTGGAACCGATGCTGTTAATACCATTTGTCGAAAATGCCTTTAAACACGGCACAGGAATGATAGAGGATGCCACCATTGAAATTTCTTTGAAAGCCGAGAATAATATCCTCAACTTTACGGTAAGAAATAAGTTTAACCCCGATTCAATAGAAATAAGGGATAAAACATCGGGTATAGGTTTAACCAATGTAAAACGGAGATTAAGCCTCTTATACGGCAAAGAACATAACTTATGGATAACCACTACCGATAACTGGTTTTTGGTTTCGTTACAAATAAACATGCATTAATGCTTAAATGTATTGCCATTGATGATGAAGACCTTGCACTGGAGTTGCTGGAAGATAATATAAGCAAAGTTCCTTACCTGCAGCTGGTGGCAAAGTGTTCAGACGCTTTTGAAGCCATAAAAGTGCTTCAGCAGCATCCTGTTGACCTTATTTTTCTTGATATTCAAATGCCGGGCATAACCGGCCTGCAGTTTATACAAAGCTTGGCGGTAAAGCCTATGATCATCCTTATTACCGCATACGAAAAATATGCTTTGCAGGGTTTTAACCTTGATGTTACAGATTACCTGGTAAAACCCGTTTCGTTCGACCGTTTTATGAAAGCCTGCAATAAGGCCCTTGAACTGTACCAGCTTAAAACAGCCAGGTTAAAAGAAAGCAGTAATAACAATACACAGGGCTACTTTTTTGTAAATGTGGATTATAAACTATTAAAAATTGTGACCGCAGATGTTATTTGGATAGAAGGTTTGAAAGATTACATAAAAATTCATCTTAAAAGTTCGCCCAGGCCCATTGTAACCAGGATGAGTATGAAAGGGGTGGAAGATGAATTGCCAAAAGGCGAATTTATACGCATACATAAATCCTACATTATTTCCGTTGCGCATATTACCGCAGTAATGAAAAACAGTGTTTTCATTGGCGATATGGAATTGCCCATTGGCGAAAATTACCGGGACGAAATGGCCGCGTTAACAGGAAAGGCCAATTAAATTATTTAATCGGTAACAATCTAAATTCAATTTTATGGTACACTTGCACGAAAATTGCAGAAAAAATAATTTTGAGAGATTAGGGTCTATTTAAAATTTTATTAGCCGCCATGAGATATTTATATTTAAAATTTAAAACAATCTCTTAAACATTATTTAGTTAAAAATGTAATTTTATTTTCTTCGTTCCTCCTGTTAAAACGATTGCTTAATTATAAAAGATCTTTATTTACTCATAAACAAAAACACATAAAAATGAGACCGATGAAACTTGCATTATCTGCGGCTATTTTAATTGCTTCAATAGCGGTAAAGGCCCAAACGGCAGATGATATTATTAATAAGCACATTGATGCTGTTGGCGGAAAAGACGTGTTGAACGGCGTAAAGACCATGGTGCTGCAAAACAGCATTAACGCTATGGGCAATGATAACGCTGCTACCACAACAGTTGTGATAGGCAAGGGCTATAAAACCGATATGGATATGAATGGCCAAAAGCTTATTACTGTGGTTACTGACAAAGGCGGGTGGACGATAAATCCCTTCCAGGGGGGCAGCGATGCGCAGCCTCTTCCGGATGATCAATATAAAGGTTCGGAGGGGAGCATTTTTGTAGATCCTTTCCTGGATTATGCGGCACATGGCGACAAAGTTGAACTGGAGGGCACTGAAGGCAGCACGTACAAGCTGAAAGTAACCAACAAAGACAATTCAGTAACTACTTATTATATTGATACTACCACTTATTACATTACAAAAGCTGTGAGAAGTGTAAATATGATGGGTAACGATGTGGATCTTACCTTCACATTCTCTGACCAGAAAAAAACCGATTTTGGGAATGTGATACCTTTTACCATACAAATGGATTATGGTACCATGTTTTCTATGACCTCAACTGTAAAAAAGGCCACCGTTAACGGCGACGTTGATCCAAAGGTTTTTGATATGCCCGCTAAATAGGCAAAAGCTATTTCCTGGTATAAAATCCCGCCATGTGCGGGATTTTTTATTTATCGCTTCTCAGCCTTTTTAACTTTTCGTCGCAACATTTTATCCTGTTGTCGCATTTCAACGGGCATAATATACTCCGGGCGGTAGCTTTGTGCCCTGATTAAAGAAAAATTTTGAACTAAAGATCACTGTATGAAAAAATTATTACTTGCGGCAGGCATCTTAATTCTAACGTTGCAATTACATGCACAGTTTCCGGGTGGCGGGGCCGCCGGCAAAGGGCAATCGGGGGCTATGAATATAGGCCACGTATATGGTAAAGTGGTTGACACCCTGGGCAAACCCATTGGCGAAGCATCTGTTGTACTGTTACAAAATAAATACGATTCAGCGACCAAAAAAAGGAAGGATGTATTATTAAAAGCGATGAATACAACCACTATCGGCGATTTCAGTTTTGAAGACCTTCCTATGTTTGGCCCGCTTAAATTAAGAATATCTGCCGTAGGGTTTAAAAACTACGAACAAACTGTTTCCTTCCAGCTTAATATGGCGGCGCCAAAACCGGCATCACCTTCAACCTCCGGTAACCCGATGGCCGCTATGAGCAGCATGCTGAACGCGGTTGACAAAGACCTGGGTAATATAAAGCTTAAAGAAGATGCAGCACAATTGCAGGGCGTAACGGTAACTGCAAGTACCCCAACGCTTAAAATGGATATTGACAAAAAAACATTTAATGTTGATAAGAATATTGTAACCTCCGGCGGAACTGCAGTTGACGTAATGCGCAATGTTCCGTCTGTACAGGTGGATATTGACGGCAACGTAAAGCTGCGCAATGCTACCCCCCAGATATACATTGATGGCAGGCCTACAACCCTTACTTTAGACCAGATACCCGCTGATGCTATACAAAGCGTAGAAGTAATTACCAACCCTTCAGCAAAATACGATGCAAGTGGCGGCAATGCAGGCATACTGAACATAGTATTGAAGAAAAATAAGAAATCAGGCTACAATGGTAACTTGATGGCTGGTATTAACAGCAGAGGTGGTTATAACGGCGGCGGTAACTTTAATGTAAGACAGGGCAAAATAAATTTTACTGCCGCAACAATGGTTAACGCTATGAGAAACCGGGCTACTGGTACAACCAACCGGTCAAACTACGGCACAAACGATACAACGGTAAATGTTCTTCAACAGAATATTGACAAAACACACGGCGCTTTTATATTTGGAAGGGTCGGGCTGGATTATTATGTAACCAACAGGACCACTCTTTCGCTCGCAGGCATAAAAGTGCATGGTGAATTTAAGCTAAACTCAATGCTTGGTATAAATACAGATACGCTTGTTGGCAACACTGACAATAACCTCATAAGTTCAAGCCAGAGAAGTTCAGAAGGAACAAGAACATTTAATGCTACCGGCGTGCAGTTTGGCATGGTGCACAATTTTGCTAAAGAAGGCGAACAGTTAACCGCAGACGGAAATATCTTTTCCGGTAAAAACAGCAGTAATTCCTTATATACAACCAACCTATATGATAAGACAGGAAGTTATACAGGCACAGAATATGAAAAACAATTATCAGATGGTACCAACAGGTTCTTTACCATACAAACAGATTATGTAAACCCGTTTACAAAAACAACAAAATTAGAAGCAGGGTTAAGGGCACAGTTGCGCAGTATAGTAAACAATAACGAAACTTATACGCAATACCCCGGCGCCCCAAAGTTTGATTCAATTGGTGCGGCAACAAATAATTATAAGAACACCGATAATGTGTATGCGGCTTATGCAAGTCTTACAAGCGCAATAAAAGATTTCGGTTACGAATTTGGCCTGCGTGCTGAAAGCAGCAATTATAACGGAACATTGCTTAACACAAACCCGCCAGAAAACTTCAGCCATAAATACCCTATCAGCTTATTCCCATCCGTTTTTTTAAGCCAAAAACTGAAAGCCAGGCAGGAGTTGCAGTTCAGCTATACCCGCAGGATAAACAGGCCCAACTTTTTCCAGTTGATCCCTTATACTGATTATACGGATAGTTTAAATATTACAAGAGGTAATCCTAATTTGATACCTGAATTCACCAGCTCGTTTGAGGCATCTTACAGCAAAACCTTTACCGGTGGCAATTCTTTACTATTCTCTATATATTATAAGCATACTACCAATCTTATAACAAGATATATTGATACTTCCATTAACCAGCTTACAGGTAAAAAAGATCTCATAAGCACTTATATCAATGCAAATTCAGCTTATACATACGGTGCGGAACTAACGTCCATAAATACTGTCAGCAAATGGTGGGATGTAACTACAAACCTTAACCTGTATAACTCGCAGATCAATACGCAAAATATACCGGGGGCAACACAGCAGGCAGCCATCTTAAGCTGGTTTGGTAAATTAAACAACAACTTTAAGATAGGCAAAAAGGTAACCATTCAGCTTTCTGCTGATTACCAAAGCAAAACCAATTTACCAGTAACAAGCGGGCAGCCCCAAATGGGCCCTCCGGGTATGCAGGCGCAAAGTTCATCACAAGGATATATCAAACCTTTTGGTGGTGTGGATATAGCCTTTAAAAGGACCTTCCTTAAAAATGACGCAGGCGCTATTACTTTAAGTATCAACGATATTTTCA
>Ga0206915_1036_pt1 | contig 35491 bp, 31 predicted proteins | sample Alteio_BWOrgHeat_70_FD_152945 | JGI IMG/M metagenome (GOLD analysis project Ga0206915, IMG submission 152945) | Enriched cells from forest soil in Barre Woods Harvard Forest LTER site, Petersham, Massachusetts, United States -... | ecosystem: Environmental > Terrestrial > Soil > Temperate forest >...
ATTTGCCCCGTTAGTAAACCTTATAAAGCGTAATCATGCCTCAAACCGCAAAATCATCTGCAAGGCGCAGTAAGCCCAGTTATACCTACAGTATCATAGGCGTGGCTATTGTGTTGTTTATATTGGGTTTTATGGGTTGGCTTTTTTTAAATATTAAGCAAGGCAGCAATGCACTTAAAGAAAATGTTCCTGTAAGTGCATATCTCGTTACAAGTAATAAAGATTCCATTCTGGCAATTCAAAATTATATTACGTCTCAGCCTTATTCAAAAAATGTTACTTATGTTGATAAAGAGAAAGCAAAAGCTATTTGGCTAAAGGACGGTGGCGAGGACTGGAAAAAAATATTGAACGAAAACCCTTTACCGGAAAGTATTGATTTTTATGTAAAATCGGAATATGTAAACAAGGATAGCCTTGCTAAAATATCTTCAATAATCTCGGCCATGTTTCCAGGCCAGGTTGGAGATGTGCAATACAAAAAAAACCTGGTGGCTAACTTAAATGAGCAGGCAGACAGGGTTGGTTTGATTTGCCTGGTAATAGCGGTGGTACTCTGCATAATAGTTATTATCAGTATTGACAATACCATCCGTTTGGCGATGTTCAGTAACCGATTTTTAATAAAAACGATGCAAATGGTAGGTGCAACCCGTGGTTTTATTGCGCGCCCAATGGATTTTCGCGCACTACTGAATGGCCTAATAAGTGCAGTTATAGCCATAGTGCTTCTAATCGCCTTTATACAATGGGCGGAAAATATAGTTCCGGAGTTAAAAGCAATTCATAATTCACAATTAACGTTTATTTTATTCGGCGGAATGATATTAATAGGGGTAACCATTTCTTTTTTCAGTACCCACCGGAGTGTGATGAAATATTTACGGATGAAACTGGACGAATTATATTAAGCAATTTCTACTTGACCAAAACCTTAAGATATGGGTAAAAAAATGCTTTTGGGTACGTTGTTTATAGCGTTTATAACAACTAACTGTAATAAAAACGGCGGTTCAGCGCCGGTTTCTATAACAGGAACCTGGTCGCTTAGTTCTTTTACTATTACCAATAACACAACAGGCGCCATAACTGCTTACCTCGCTTCTGAATATCCTTGCATTGTTTCTAATCAATTGGTTGTAAATGCGGATGGCACCGCAAAGCAGGAATTTACCAGTGCAGATACCTGTTTTCTTGTACAGGGTGGCAACTACGCCCAAACATTTGGAATACCGGGCACAGTAACACCGGGTACCTGGACGCAAAACAACGGGGCATTTACGTTTAGGTTTACCTTTTCCAATACAAATATTGACACTTCGCATGCTATTACCGCGATGACGGGTTCGGTACAGGATTTGATTTTTACGGATACCCTAAAAGCATCAAATTCAATAGCCGTTACAGTATATGAAAAATAAATTCCGTGAACCGAAAAGGCAGCAAATGAGCACATGACAGTGGCGTGTGCAGCTTTTAGAGAGTATAGTAGCAGCTTACATTTACTAAATAAATACAAAATTCCTTTTGCAAACAACAAACTTTGCACAAAAAAACTATATTGCAAGCTCAATTTTCATAATATGGCAGTTCAAAAACCAGAAAATAAACCACCCGTAAAACCATCGGTTCCTACTAAACAGCCTGTTAAGCAACCGGCCGTAAAAAAACAGGAGCCAAAAGAATTATCCCCGCTTTTTGCAAAAGAAAATTATACGTGGATGATCATCGGCGCCGTAATAGTGGGCCTGGGCATGATATTAATGAGCGGTGGCAAAAACCAGGACCCCAATGTATTTGATACAAATGTAGTATATAGCACTACCCGCATAACTGTAGCGCCAATACTTATTGTACTGGGTTTATTGGTTGAGATATATGCACTGTTTAAAAAGCCCGGGATAAAGGTTGAATAAATTATTATTACCATTTTATTAAACTATTGTGCAGCGGTGAGGTTCACCGCTTTTTTTATATTTTTAAGGTATAAGTTTAAAAATTTATGCCTGCAAAAATAGCGCTATTTAAAGAATCAACCCCATTACAACAGGAGTTGCATAGGTTATGCGATATGTACATTCCGGAAGAAGACTTGCTTGCCATTAAAACCCTTATAAAAAAATATTATACTGATAAAAAGCAACGGCAGGCAGAAGATGCCTTTGAAGAATTTAGTTACCCAAGAGAAGATATTTGGCTGCACGACCCTTTTAAGTAACGGTGAGTTGTATATACCATACATATTTTGAAACTCCTTAAAGTGAATTTCATTGTTTTTTTGTATTTTTAAGTATAAATTTTAAGGATATGAATGAAGTGATGGAGCCATCCACAAAATTTACACCCCTCCAACAGGAATTGCTGAAGTTATACAGCAGAGACATTTCTGAAGAAGACCTTTTGGCAATTAAAGATCTAATTGGGAAATATTATTTGGACAAACTGCAAAAAAAAGTAGATGGGGCAGTTGAGAAACATGGATACACCCAGGAAGATTTTGACGCGTGGCTGAATGATCCTAATCAATAACCCTGGCTATGCTTGTTGTGAGACACAAATGTTTTGCTCGTAATTATTCCTTCAAAATCTATATATCACTTTGTTTATAAAACGTTAATTGAAGCCAGGATTGAGGTAGCAATGTCTAATGACATTTTGCTTGAATATGAAGAACAATTAAAAATGCGGTATAAAATATTTTCGGTTGACGAGGAGATTGATAACTTTATAGAAAATAAAAATATCCATTTTTATCAACCCGAATTTAAATGGAATTTTATCGCCGCTGATCCCGATGACAACAAATTTGTTGATTGCGCTATTGCCGCAAATGCAGACTATATAATTACAAATGACGCTCACTTTACGGTTCTTAAAAACATTCCTTTCCCACGCGTAAATGTGTTAACATTGCAGCAGTTTATTACATTAATAACTGAAGGTAAAACCAACTAAAAATTATGAGCATTGTTCATACCATTATCCTTGCCATTGTTGAAGGCCTGACTGAATTTTTACCGGTTTCCTCAACCGGCCACATGATAGTTACCAGTTCGCTAATGGGTATTGAAAAAGATGAGTTTACCAAATTGTTTGAAATAGCTATTCAATTGGGCGCCATTCTTTCCGTAGTAGTTTTATACTCAAAAAAGTTTTTTGACTTCAGCCGCTGGCAATTTTATATAAAGCTTATTGTAGCAGTTATACCTGCACTGGTATTAGGCGCGTTTTTCTCTGATAAAATAGATACCCTTCTTGAAAGCCCCCTAACTGTCGCGGTCGCCTTTATAGCCGGTGGTATTATTCTATTATTTGTTGACAACTTTTTTGTTAACCAAACTATTGACGACGATAAAAATATAACCTATGCAAAAGGCTTCATTATAGGTATTTGGCAATGCCTTGCTATGATACCGGGTGTAAGCCGCAGCGCCGCCAGCATTATTGGTGGTATGCAGCAAAAGCTAACCAGGAGGCTTGCTGCGGAATTTTCTTTCTTTCTTGCTGTGCCCACTATGGCAGCTGCAACAGGTTATAAACTGCTGAAGGCGTATAAAACAAATCCTGAAATGTTGAAGAATAAAGATAACCTGATCGCTTTAGGCATTGGCAACGTAATTGCTTTTGTAGTTGCCATGATAGCTATTAAGTTCTTTATTACTTATTTGCAAAAGCATGGCTTTAAATTGTTTGGATGGTACCGTATTATTGCCGGTATTGTAATACTTATCCTTATTTATACAGGTAAAATAGCTTAATTGATCATTGGAATAGCAAAACCTTGTATTATCGCTTTAAATCATTAATTTTTCATTCTTAATTAACAGGAATGCAAACTGCTTCTAAAAAAGTGGTGAATGGATGGGCCATGTACGACTGGGCAAACAGTACTTACAGCCTTGTAATAACATCCACCATTTTCCCAATGTATTATACTTTTGTCACCCCTAATCCTATAATCCTTTTTGGAAGAACGTTTGACAGGGATGCGCTCGCATCTTACGCCATTTCGCTCTCGTTCCTCATTATTGCAATTCTTTCACCGGTATTGTCCTCCATTGCAGATTATAAAGGCAACAAAAAATCTTTCATGAAGTTTTTTTGTTACTTAGGCTCCTTAGCCTGTTGCCTGATGTTTTTCTTTACAAAAGACAATATTGGATTCGGGTTATTTTTATCTATAGTAGCATCAATAGGTTATTGCGGAAGCATTGTTTTTTATAATGCGTACTTACCGGAAATAGCGGCAGAGGAAGACCAGGACAGGGTAAGTGCCAAAGGCTTCGCATTGGGGTACATTGGAAGCGTGATACTAATGATAGCATGTTTGGCGCTGATATTTATGACCAAAGACAGCGACTTTGGAAAGCAATTTTGGCCTGAAAAAATATCGTTTGTTCTTGTAGGTATCTGGTGGACAGGTTTTGCCCAAATAACTTTTAGCCGTTTACCACCTTCAAAAGCCTCCGAGCGGCGCCCTGAACACAGCATTCTTACCAACGGTTTTCACGAATTAAAAAAAGTTTGGAACCAGTTACAACACCATCCTGTACTTAAAAGGTACCTGCTTAGTTTTTTCTTTTACAATATGGGTGTACAAACGGTAATGTACATGGCAACTTATTTTGCCGCAGGTGAAATAAAAATGGAATCTACCCAGTTAATCATAACAATTTTAATTATTCAGCTTGTTGCTATTGGCGGCGCTTATCTTTTTTCTATTCTTTCAAAAGCAACGAATAATATTTTTTCCCTGGCTGTACTTGTAATTTGCTGGATTGGGATATGCATTGGTGCATATTTTACCAAAACAGCTTTCGAATTTTACTTTCTTGCATTTGCTGTTGGTATGGTGATGGGAGGAATACAATCAATATCAAGGTCAACCTACTCAAAGTTTCTGCCGGAAACGCATGACACTGCTTCTTATTTCAGTTTTTATGATGTATGCGATAAAATTGGTACTGTAATAGGTACTTTATCTTTTGGTTATGTAGCAGAAGTATTTGGCGGTATGCGTAACTCGGTACTGGCTTTAATGACCTATTTTATCATTGGTTTTATATTACTGATGTTTGTAAGAAGAAAGAAAGACAATACTAGGGCTGCCTTTGAACCACAAATAGTAACAGCAATATAGATAAAAGCCGGACATGAATGAACCTTTATACTGTTAATACAGAACTTTTTAAACTGGACGGTGGTGCAATGTTTGGGGTAGTGCCTAAAAGCATTTGGAACAAGCTTAACCCCGCTGATGAAAATAACCTGTGCAACTGGGCGATGCGCTTACTGTTGATCGAGGATGGCAATAAGTTAATACTAATTGATACAGGTATTGGCGATAAGCAGGATGCTAAATTTTTCAGTCATTATTACCTGCATGGCAATGATACGCTTGACGGATCATTAAAGGCACTCGGATTTAGTAAGGATGATATTACAGATGTTATTTTAACGCACCTGCATTTTGATCATTGCGGGGGAAGTATAATAAGGGAGGACGGCCTTTTAAAGCCTGCTTTTAAAAATGCCATATACTGGAGCAATGAACAGCACTGGCAATGGGCAACACAGCCTAATGACCGCGAAAAAGCATCGTTTCTTATAGAAAATATCTTACCCATACAGCAAAGCGGGCAATTAAAATTTGTTGGAACCCCTTTGGATGCGGTTGAAAGCTCCGGGCCATTGGGTTCAGCATTTTTCAACGATAATATTTCTTTGCGTTTTGTAAACGGGCATACCAGCATGATGATGTTGCCTCAAATAAAATATAGGCAAAGAACAATAGTATATATGGCAGACCTGCTGCCGGCTGCAGCACATATACCCATACCTTATGTTATGGCGTACGATATGTTTCCGCTTACCACATTAAAAGAAAAAAAATCGTTCCTTAAAGAAGCAGTTGAAAATGATTATATTTTATTCTTTGAGCATGATGCTGTAAATGAGTGCTGTACATTACAACAAACGGAAAAAGGTATAAAGCAGCAGGAAGTTTTTAAATTAAGCGGGATATAGCTTTTTTACCCCTTTTTTTAAAACTCCCGCGTTTAAAAAAGTCTTTGCCGTGGCTTAAGTGGCAAAAAATAATATTTAAGTTATATTTAAGGCAGGCAGGCAAATTAATAAAAGCATAATTCGTACTTACTATAACTAACTGGCCAATGTTTTAGGTTGCAAATAAAAACAACGCTTAAAAAACGCCTCATTGTTTAATTATCAGCCTAATATTGCGGTTAACACACTTCGTAGTTCGTTAATCTCTTTTATGAGAATCAGCTTATCCTCAAAAAACAAATTTTTAATTAAACTGCAGGCGGTACTACTATTTATTTTCGTTCTTATTTCAACCTGTTGCCGCGCACAGGTTCTGTCTAACAGCGGAAAGGATTTCTGGCTGGGTTATGGCGCTCACGCATCTATGTTCAACGCTGATGGAACAGTAAATAAAACAACAGGCGGCACACAGGAAATGCGCCTGTATTTAAGTTCTTTTATTACAGCTAATATAACCATAGAAATGCCTTTAACAGGGTGGCGCCAAACAATAACATTAACAACCAGCCCGGTAGAGGTGATAATACCAAAAACAGGACCGAATGACGCGAGATTAACAGCAGAAGGTATCTTTAATACAGGCATTCATATCTCAAGCGACCAGCCAATAACTGCAGTTTGCCATATGTATGATCAGGGTAGCTCGGCCTCATCATTACTAATACCGGTTGAAATATTAGGGCAGGATTATTACACGCTGGGAGCTAAACAGGCTGCGCAGGAAAATAATTCATTTTCCTGGTGTTTTGTTGCAGCAACTGAAGATTCTACCCTGCTTGAAATTACGCCTTCTGCAAATACGCAACAACATATTGCAAACGTTCCGTTTACGCAGGTATTGCAAAAAGGGCAAATATTAAATCTTATAGGCGCACTTACAGGTACCATTGGAAATATAAATACCGGGGTAGATTTAACCGGTACCAGGATAAGAACATTAAGCACCGGTATTGGGCCTTGCAAAAAAATAGCCGTATTCACCGGCAGTTCAAACACTTTAATTTCATGTGCATCTTCGGGAACGGCTGATGATCTTTTTCAACAGGTATTTCCGTACAGGGCGTGGGGCAAAATGTTTATCACGGTACCCACCGTAAATATGGATATGAACTTGTACAGGGTATTTATAAATAACCCTTCAACCAGGGTTACCGTTAACGGCATACTGTTAACTAACCCCGTTAACGGCAAATATTACGAATTTCAAACCAATAAAGTAAGTGAAATTGCTTCAACTCTTCCCATACTTGTTGCCCAATATATTACTTCAGAAGGGCAATGCGGAAATACTGGTAATGGTACAAACGGAGATCCTGAGATGATCTATTTAACCCCGCTAAATTATGCGATAGCAAGTACTTTGGTTGAAAGCCCGCAATATTATGCCATCACTTCTAACTACGTTAACGTGGTGCTTAATACGGTAACCATAGATTCTTTTTTTATTGATAAAGTAAAGATGGCTTCTTTTTTTAAACCTTGCCCCTTTAACGCTTCTTTTTCTTACGCCCAAATTCCATTAACACAAGGAATTCATTTTTTACATATAGATTCTCTATCCTTTACAGCAACTGCCTATGGATATGGCAATAATGAAAGTTATGGTTACAACGCGGGCATTAATATGGGTAAACTTTCGGCTTTTGCTGAAATGAATCCTTATTCAATTTCAACCGTGCAAAAAATTTGTAAAACGGTTCCTTTCACCATGTACATTGATGTAAAGATAAAACCAACCGAAATGATCTTTGATTTTCAAAAAAATCAATTCCTCTCGCCAAATAATATAGTTGACCTTATTAACCCGGTACCAGACAGCGCTTATTTATCCGGGTTTGATACTTTTTACAGATACAAATTGCCTTCTGCATATAATTATGCCGAAAACGGTTCCACATCTTTCCCGGTAAATATTACTTTATTTCTTCCAACCGCAGAAGGGTGCATTGAGCAAAGAAATGTTTTATATACTGTTGCTACATCAGAAAAGCCCGTTGCAGGTATTTCTGTAAATTATAATTCGTGCTCCATTGACACGCTATTTTTAAGCGACAGCTCAACAGTGCCCAGTGGACGATTTATAAACTGGCTATGGAATTTTGGCGACGGCACATCCCTGGCCAATCAACAAAACCCTGGCAAAAAATATACCGCTTATGGCAATTATAAAATTTCACTCCGTTCAATAACTGATATAGGATGCTTTGCTGATACTTCAAAGATCATTTCTCTTAATGCTCCACCTGTCGCCAATTTTGGATTTTCAGGGCTTTATTGCCCGTTCAATAATATCCAGTTTACAGATTCTTCAACGGTCTTAAATCCATGGAGGATCGCAAAATGGCAATGGGACTTTGGCGATGGCACTGCATCAACAACACAAGACCAGGTTAAACAATATAACGCAGGCGGTAATTATAATGTAAAGCTGGTAATATATACCGATAAGGATTGTGTGGACTCGATTGTGAAGCCAATTAGTATATTTATAGCTGATACTTTCACGCAGTTTATTACTATCAAAAATCCGTTTGCAGTTTCCATTACACAAAAGGTGTGCAGCACAGAACCATTTAATATATCAGCCACATTTACCCTAAGACAGGCACAGTTACACTGGGATTTTTTAGGTAATGCAAAGCTTACCCCTAATAACAATATTGATATACTTAGCCCGGCTCCTGATAGTGTTTATTTTAATGGTACAGACTCTTTTTTCCGGTATTCTTTACCCGCAAATTACAGCTATAGTGGAGCAGATTCATTCGCGGTAAAGCTTACCGTATTCACTCCTACAAAAGGAGGATGCCTTTCGCAAACTGTATTTAATTATACCATACACGTTTCACAAAAACCAGTGGCCGACTGGGCGTTAAACTATAACCCCTGCTCGAATGATACCCTTTATTTTAAAGATCAGTCAAATTCATTTGGCGACACAACAATACTTTGGCAATGGAGTTTTGGCGATGGTACTATAGATTCAGTTAATAACCCGGTTATGAAATATACAGACTATGGTGATTATGCAGTATCCCTGCACATTGTTACCAATATTGGATGTTTTGCGGATACAAGTAAACCAGTATCGTTAAGCCCTGCGCCTGTTACAGGTTTTGGGTTTAGCGGCGTTCTTTTTTGCCCCAATGCAAATATTATTTTTACTGATTCATCTACTATACAGGCGCCGTGGAAAATTGTAAAATGGCAATGGAATTTTGGTGATGGCACCTCCTCAGCTTCGCAAAATATTTCCAAACAATATGCGGATTCCGGTAATTACAGTGTACAGCTTATTGCCGGCAGCGATCATAATTGCAATGATACGCTTACAAAACCTATCAACATTTATAGCATACCCACAATAAATGTACTAACGGATTATTATGTTGGTGAAGGTGCCCCTTTTCAAATAACACCGGCTTATACAGGCACAGGATTGACATATTTATGGACACCTCCTGATTATTTGAATAACGACACAATTGCATATCCCCTTACAACACCTCTAAAAGATATTATTTATACTGTAACTGTTACGGGGAATGGCGGTTGCCAGGCCGCTGCAAATATTGATGTTCATGTAGAAAAATTGATCAGTGTGCCTAATGCCTTTTCACCAAACGGCGACGGCATTAACGATAAATGGATGATTGGCAATATTGAAGGATACCCCAACTGCATTGTGAAAATATTCAGCAGAAGCGGCCAGTTAGTTTTCAGTTCTGTGGGATATAATAAGCCGTGGGATGGCACGCTTAATGGTAAACCTTTGCCCATAGGCACCTACTATTATATAATAGATACCAAACAAAAACTATTCCCTGGAAAAAGTGGATATGTGGTAATATTAAGATAAACCACTTTGCTAAATACTCATTTAAATTGCAGCCAATTTTTTTAAAACTTCTAATGCCCTGTCTGCATCTTTTTTGGGCACAAAAATATGGTCGTGATAATAAGCAGCAACTATGTTACAGCTTATTCCTTCTTCTGCAAGGGCTTTTGAGAAAGTGGCGGTTAACCCAATTGCTTCCAGTGAAGAATGTACCGTAAGTGTTATCCATGATGCAATAAAACTATAGGGGAGGTTTAATTCATCAGCCAGGTCTTTAGAAATAATAATCGTTGTCCCTTCCTTTTCTTTGAATGAACTTACTACGTGAGAATGGTCTATTTGAATTCCGGAAGGAAGGATACAAAATACATAATCGCCTTCATTAAGTTCAGGCTTCATTGATTTAAGAAGGACTGCAAGATCGGCTTCACCAATGCTCCCGTGATCCAAAGGAGAATAATATACTACAGGCAATGACCGCATTTTTAAATATAGGTATTTTTTTTCCGCTAATTAAACTGCACCGGTAAATTGCCGGAGGAACCGCACGTCGTTTTGCGAATATAAGCGAAGGTCGTTAACACGATATTTTAACTGGCACACACGCTCAATGCCCATGCCAAAAGCAAAGCCAGTATATTTGTTTGAATCTATATTAAAATTTTCCAGCACTTTGGGGTGCACCATGCCACTACCTAAAATTTCTACCCAGCCGGTGTGCTTGCAAACGTTGCAGCCACTGCCGCCGCAAATAAGACAGCTAATATCCATTTCGGCGCTTGGCTCGGTAAAGGGGAAATAAGAAGGGCGAAAACGCACCTTAATATCCTTACCAAACATTTCCTGCACAAAAAAGTAAAGGGTTTGTTTCAGGTCTGCAAAACTCACATGCTCATCCACGCTTAACCCTTCTACCTGGTGAAAAAAGCAGTGCGCCCTCGCGCTAATGGTTTCGTTCCTATAAACACGGCCGGGACATATAACACGAATTGGTGGTTTCTGTTTTTCCATCACTCTTGCCTGCACACTGCTGGTATGTGTACGTAATAACCATGAAGGGTTTTGACTAATGTAAAAGGTGTCCTGCATATCTCGGGCAGGGTGGTCTTCGGGCAGGTTCATTGAGCCAAAGTTGTGCCAGTCATCTTCAATCTCAGGCCCTTCAGCTACCGCAAATCCCAAACGCTTAAAAATGGAAACGATCTGGTTACGAACTATAATTAAAGGGTGTCTTGTTCCAACTCCAAAATCATCACCGGGCAGTGACCAGTCTATACCGTCCGAATGTTGAGCAATATGCAAAGAGTTATTATTTTTTAGCTCCTCAAACTTAGTTTCTACAAATTGCTTGAACTCATTCAATATTAACCCGAACTCTTTTTTGCTTTCATTGGGCACACTCTTCATTTCACCCATAACAGACTTAACAATACCTTTAGTGCCAAGGTATTTTATACGAAATTCTTCCACTGCATCTGCATTAGCTGCTGTATATTCAGCAACTTCCTGTTTATAGTTTTTTATCTGTTGTAACAACTGTTCCATGCAGCGAAGATAAGAAGTTTGCCGTTTGCAGCTAATTCAGGCTTAATCCTGCAAACTCTTTTTATCTAAAGCAAGTTGATGTTATACTAGCCCTTATCTTTTACTATAATCCTTACAATCTTTTTAATCCCCCTCCAGAGGAGTCCATTGGAAAAATCCCTGTTCAGAAATTTTTATACACATCCGGGTTATGTTTTTGCATAAACCTTTTACTAACCTCTTCCGTAAATCTTGTCCATCCAAATTGTTCGTACAATCCGTGTGCATCCATAGTTCCTAACACCCACCTGCGCAATGTTTGCAGGTCAGGGTGTGCATGTATTACTTCAAGCAGCCATTTAGATAAACCTTTTCCCCTGTGAGGTGATAAAATAAATACATCTGCCAGGTAAGCAAAGGTGGCCTTATCGGTTACCACTCTCGCAAAACCAATTTGCTTTTCATTACAAAAAACACCAAAGCATAATGAGTTAACGACAGATCTTTCCACGATCTCTTTTGGGATACCCATGGCCCAATAAGACTCTTCAGATAAATACTGATGAATTAAATCCACATCCATTTTGGTGCTGTCTGTTGTAATACCATACTCACCCTTTATTGCCTCAAAGTGTTGCATACGCTATAGATTATGTAATAACAAATGTACAGTTGAAAATATCACTTGTTAAATAGCTTGTTTAGGTTTTGCCCTGGCCGAATAATTTTTTATAGGTGCTTGCTTTAGACAGCTCGATCATTTCTCCCGGTTTCATCCCGTTTAAAGTAATGCCCTCAATGCGGTAACGGATAAGCCTCAATGTAGGAAAACCAATTTTTGCCGTCATCTTTCTTACCTGCCTGTTCTTTCCTTCCGTTAATATCAATTTTATCCATGGTGCAGGTATCTGTTTTCTAAAACGTATGGGCGGAACCCGTTGCGGTACCTGTGGCTCCGCATCAAACAGTGTCGCCGTACATTTTTTTGTTTTGTATAATTTGCCATTTACACTTATCTCTACCCCGGCCTGTAATTGTGCCAGGCCATGCTGTGTAATATTACCCTCAACCTGCACCCAATATTCCCGTTGGTGTGCAAAGGATGGATGAAGCAGGCGGTTATTTAGCTGTGCATCATTCGTTAATATTAAAAGCCCCTCGCTGTCTTCATCAAGCCGCCCGACAGGATACACATCTTTAGGAACTTTAAAATAATCAGCAAGGGTTTGCTTGGCAAGCTTTGAAGTAAACTGCGGGAGTACCAAATATGGCTTATATGTAATGAAGTAATAGTGCATAAAAACCAAAATCCCGCAGATGCGGGACTTTGTATATAGATGGGTTAGTAAGTAACGGGAATAAAATTCCCGACACAATATTAAAAATACTTTTTTCTAACACAAAAAATTTTTTAAACAATTTTATGCACATTTTTTTATTTGATTGTGAATAGCCGCGGCATTTTTATGCCTGGCACCACTAAAAAATAAAGTTTCCATGCACTTTCAATGGATTAAAATTTACAATAACAATCGCTGAAATAGTTATGAACAGGGCATTTCAGCGTTTTTTAATTTTATTGATCTATTTACTTTTGCCTTTCCTTAGCTTTTATTTTTCATGGCATGCGCCCCAAAATTTAAACTTGCGGGCGAATGTTAATTTTATTTCCCGCACCATGCACTTATTACCTTTGTGCTTCTAAAAATTGCAGAAAATGAAATTTCCCGCGCCCGTTACAGTACAATGGATAGCCGGCCTTATACATGCCGAAGTGATTGGTGATGCATTATTAAATGCTTTTGGCATTAACGAAATACATAAAGTGGAAGAAGGCGATCTGTGCTTTGTAGATCATCCAAAATATTATGATAAGTGTTTAAAAAGTGCCGCAACACACATCATTATAAATACCAAAGATGTAACATTGCCCGGGGGAAAAACATTGCTGGTTGTTACCGACCCGTTTGAAGCATACCTTACAATTGCAAACCACTTCAGGCCATTTACTCCGGCAACACAACCGGTAAGCAATACAGCAGTGATAGGACAAGGAAGTATAATAATGCCAAATGTTTTTGTTGGTAAAAATGTAAGGATAGGCAGCAATTGCATTATACATCCTAATGTAACCATTCATGATTATACGGAGATAGGTGACAACGTTATTATACAGTCAGGCACCGTTATTGGTAGCGACGCCTTTTATTACAATACAAAAAAGACGCGGGATGTGTGGTATAAACGAATGCAAAGCTGCGGCAATGTAATTATTGAAAATGATGTTGAAATAGGTGCCGGCTGCACTATTGACCGTGGGGTTACAGAAAGTACCAGGATAGGACAGGGTACTAAGATTGACAACATGGTGCACATAGGCCACGACACCAGTGTTGGCAAAAACTGTTTGTTCGCGGCGCAGGTGGGTATTGCAGGCGCAACGGTCATTGAAGATTGCGTAACACTATGGGGGCAGGTAGGTGTAAGCAAAACATTAACCATAGGGGCCAATGCCACAGTACTTGCACAAAGCGGCGTAGGTTCTTCCTTAAAAGGCAATAAAATATATTTTGGCTCGCCGGCTGAAGATGCAATTGCAAAGAAAAAAGAACTGGTTTGGATAAAACGAATACCGGAAATGTGGGAGAGGTTAAAGGGGTCGTAAAATATTAGAGCAAAATAATTTTAAAAAAGTTATTTAGGCTATTAGTCATTCAAAATACCTGGTACCGTTCCAGTAAATTTTAATTTGTCTTGCATTTTATTTTTTAAGGAATAATAATTGTCGCGATACTCTATAAGTCCAATTCGTTCTATCAGCATAAAGATAAATAAGCATATAAAAAACCGTCACGTAAACACGTGACGGTTATACTTACTAACCCACCTAAAAAATCCAAAACATTATTCAGTAGCAACAGGTGTTGCAGCTTCCATTATTTTAGCCCTTATTTTAGTTTCAATCTCATTGGCCAATTCAGGGTTATCGCGCAGTAAAATTTTAACCGCTTCACGGCCCTGCCCAAGTTTACTTGTTTCGTAGCTAAACCAGCTTCCGCTTTTTTGTATAACGGCAAGCTCAACACCCATATCAATTATTTCACCCACTTTACTTATCCCTTCTCCAAAAATTATATCAAACTCTGCGCTCCGGAAAGGCGGCGCTACTTTGTTTTTTACCACTTTTACTTTTACACGGTTACCCACCGCTTCGTCGCCATCTTTTATTTGTGCAAGGCGGCGAATATCCAACCTCACAGAAGCATAAAATTTAAGCGCATTACCACCGGTAGTAACTTCGGGATTACCAAACATTACACCTATCTTTTCACGCAACTGGTTAATAAAAATGCAAATAGTATTTGTTTTGCTTATGGTAGCGGTAAGCTTACGCAAAGCCTGGCTCATTAACCTTGCCTGCAAGCCCATTTTACTGTCCCCCATCTCTCCTTCCAGTTCGCCTTTGGGTACCAGTGCGGCAACGGAGTCAATAACTACTACATCCAGCGCGCCGGACAATATTAGCCTGTCTGCAATTTCCAAGGCCTGCTCGCCATAATCCGGTTGTGATATCAATAAATTGTCAACATCCACACCTAATTTCTGCGCATAGCCGCTATCAAAAGCATGCTCAGCATCTATAATGGCGCAAATGCCACCCTTCTTTTGCGCTTCCGCAATAACATGTATGGCAATGGTTGTTTTACCAGACGATTCAGGGCCATATATTTCTACTACCCTTCCTTTGGGCAACCCGCCAATACCGAGTGCTACATCCAGGCCGATAGAGCCTGTGGAAATTATTTCCTGTATCCTTTCTGCCCGTTCATTCATCATCATTACGCTTCCTTTCCCAAAATCTTTGTCTATTTTGTCTATGGTAAGTTTAAGCGCTTTAAGTTTTTCTGTATTTATCATAATCTTGCTATTTTTCTTCAAATGTAGTCAGGCTGTAAAAATAAATAAATAATTTATATAAACTAATTTATTTAGTATTATTTTGATAAATTATTTGGGAGGTGGCCGGGAGTTAAAAAGTTCACAAGTTTTAACCGATGCCGGGCTACTCCCGTTTAAACTATTGTGCCTTTAAACGTTTTATCCCCTACTTTAGCGCTATCTAATTATTTGCGTGTTATGAAAAGAAGAATGATCGTGTTGCTTGTTATTATCTCATCCATTACATCATACGCCCAGCAAAAAACCTATTGCAACCCTATAAATATTGATTATGGTTATTGCCCCATCCCCAATTTTGCCGAACAGGGCAAACACAGGGCAACAGCTGACCCCACCATTACCTTATTCAAAGGTGATTATTACCTGTTCTCCACTAACCAATGGGGCTATTGGTGGAGCACCGACATGCTAAATTGGAAATTTGTGCCGAGGAAATTTTTAAAGCCCTACCAAACAGCTAAACCCATATATGATGAGTTATGCGCACCTGCAACGCTGGTGCTACACGATACTTTGCTGGTGATCGGTTCAACCTATTCGCTGGACTTTCCCTTATGGATGAGTACCAACCCACGTGTTGATGATTGGAAAGAGGCTGTTGATTCCTTTAAGGTTGGTGCATGGGATCCCGGCTTATTCCTGGATGATGATAACAGGATATATATTTATTTTGGTTCAAGCAATACTTACCCAACTTATGGGCAGGAAATTGACCGTAAAACCTTTCAGCCAATAGGCGAACGTAAAGAGCTGCTGCATTTAAATGACAGTATTCACGGGTGGGAGCGCTTTGGCGAGTACAACGACAATACTTTTCTTAAACCCTTTATTGAAGGCTCATGGATGAATAAACACAACGGTAAATATTATTTGCAGTATGGTGCACCGGGAACAGAATTCAGTGGTTATGGGGATGGGGTTTACACAAGCGATAAACCTATGGGGCCTTTTACTTATCAAAGCCACAACCCATTCTCTTACAAACCGGGCGGCTTTGCGCGTGGTGCCGGCCATGGCGCTACGTACCAGGATAAATATGGCAATTGGTGGCATGTATCAACCATTGTTATAGGTACAAAAAATAACTTTGAAAGAAGGATAGGTATATGGCCTGCAGGTTTTGATAAAGATGATATTTTATACTGCAACACCGCGTACGGCGATTACCCCACCTGGCTTGCAGAAGGAAAAGAAGATCATTTAGCAGGCAGGTTTACCGGCTGGATGCTCCTTAACTATAACAAGCCTGTTACAGTTTCTTCAACGCTGGGAGGGCACGAACCCAACTATGCGGTAGATGAGAGCATAAAAACATACTGGAGCGCAAAAACGGGCGATAAAGCCGAATGGATTGAAACAGACATGGGCAATATTAGCACGGTACGTGCTATACAAATAAACTATGCCGACCAGGATGCCACCACCATGGGTAAGATACCCGGCCTGTACCACCAGTATAAAATATCTTCTTCTGAAGATGGAAAGATTTGGAAAACATTGGTTGATAAAAGTCAAAATCAAACAGATGTACCGCACGATTATATAGAATTGGCTTCACCTGTTCAGGCACGTTTTATAAAAATGGAAAATATTCACATGCCATCCGGCAAATTCGCTTTAAGCGGCCTACGGGTATTTGGCAATGGCAATGGCAGCAAACCGGATACTGTGAAGCATTTTGTGGTATTGCGTGGCGATACAGATACACGCAACGCGTGGCTTAAATGGCAGGCCTCTGACGATGCCACAGGATACACTATTTATTGCGGTATTGCGCCGGATAAGATTTATACCAATGTAATGGTGTATGGCAATAATGAATATTATTTTAAAGCCATGGATAAGGATAAACCCTATTATTTTACGATAGAGGCATTTAATGAAAATGGAATTTCTGCGAGAACGCAGGTGGTGAAAGTTGAATAAGGCCTAAGGAAGAAACAAGGAACACAAAAAGGCAACTGTCATCTTCTTTTGCCTTATCTTTGCACCGATGAACCGTTTGCAACTGATTGAGCAGATACAACAAAAGAAAACTTTTTTGTGTGTGGGGTTGGATACGGATATTACCAAAATACCTAAGCACCTGCAGCACCATCCCGATGCTGTGTTACGCTTTAATAAAGCGATCATTGATGCTACAAAAGACTACTGCGTTGCTTACAAAATAAACACGGCTTTTTACGAATCGTTGGGGCTAAAAGGCTGGGAGGCCATGGAACAAACGCTGCACTATATTCCCGAATCACATTTTACAATAGCCGATGCAAAACGCGGCGATATTGGCAACACCTCTGCACAATATGCAAGAACTTTTTTTGAAACACTGCCCTTTGATGCGGTAACTGTTGCGCCTTATATGGGCGAGGACAGCGTGCGCCCATTTCTTGAATACGAGAATAAGTTTGCGATAGTATTGGGCTTAACATCTAATGAAGGTTCACATGATTTTCAAAAACTGATGGTAATTCGCAATACTGACCAGGAAAGATATTTATACCAAACGCTTATAGAAAAAGTAGCAGGCTGGGGCACGCCTGACAATCTTATGTTTGTAGTGGGCGCCACAAGGGCAAGCGACCTTAAAGATATACGCACTATTATCCCCGATAACTTCTTGTTAGTACCGGGCGTAGGCGCACAAGGCGGCAGCCTGGAAGAAGTTGCCAAATATGGAATGAATAAATATTGCGGGCTGCTGGTAAATGCAAGCAGGGCGGTTATTTATGCATCCTCCGGTGAAGGGTTTGCCGATGACGCCGCAAAAGCTTCAATGGAATATGCGGAGGAGATGAAGGGCTATTTGTAAGACAGGTTTAAATTTGAAGCCAGAAGAATAGATGATCGGAATGAGTTAATAATTAAGATTACCTCACTAAGTAATAACGAATGGATATGGAAAGTTTTAGAACGGAAGAATGAAAATAAAGTACTTTTTACCTCAAAAATTCTTCCTACAGAACAGCGATGTATCGATCAAATTAGAAATTTGTTCGATTGGGCACCGGAAAATCTTTATATTTTCTCGTGATTTTAAGAGACTGTTCTAAATTTTAAATATCTTATACAAGCTAAATGCACTTTGGCTAAAGCCAATACCAATTGTATTTATAACCCCAGCTTTAAAGCTGGGGTTAATTGAAGAAAGTGCGAACGGCTTTAGCCAAAGTGTATTTTTAGATAAAACTTTAAACAGTCATTAGGAATACTCACTATAATCAGAAAAACTATCTTTGTCCCACAAATAATAAGACGATGAAGTGCTTGCGACGCCCGCCTGAATGACAAAGTCGGGCAGGCAACGATGCTGCAATCCCGCCTTAAAGCGGGACAAAAGCCGGTATCCAAAAATCTGAAATCTGAAATCAATAAATCTGCAATCGTATGGCTTTAGATAAATATGGAATTGCTAAACGTATTGCGCAGGAACTGCGTGATGGCATGTACGTAAACCTGGGCATAGGCATACCTACGCTTGTGGCTAATTTTATCCCGGAAGGTATGAGCGTGGTATTGCAGAGCGAAAACGGCATACTGGGCATGGGGCCTTACCCTACAGAAGAGGAAATTGATGCTGACCTTATTAACGCGGGCAAAGAAACTGTTACCATTATTAAAGGCGGCGCTTTTTTTGACAGTGCCGAAAGCTTTGGAATGATACGTGCCGGTAAAATTGATCTTACCGTTTTGGGTGCGATGGAAGTGAGCGATACGGGTGATATTGCCAACTGGAAAATTCCGGGTAAAATGGTCAAGGGCATGGGTGGAGCGATGGACCTGGTAGCGAGCGCGAAAAATATAATTGTCGCTATGCAACATACTAATCCAAAAGGAGAAAGCAAATTATTGCCTGAATGTACGTTGCCGTTAACCGGCGTAAAATGCGTAAAAAAAATAGTGACCGAATTGGCCGTGATGGATGTTACGCCAAAAGGGTTTTTATTGAAGGAGCGTGCGCCCGGCGTTACCGTTGAAGAAATCAAAAGCAAAACCGCAGGCAGGCTTACCATACCTGCCGATGTGCCTGAAATGATTTTATAACCGTTGCTTTTGTTGGTGTTTTAGGTTCTTTGTTGGCCGGCACCTCTATTATCTCTTATTTGGACTTTGAAATTTGCTTTTTTGAACTTGTCAACGGTATTGCCACGAATAAACTTATATGCTGCCAGTATAATTTTGGGGTTACATAATTTTTTTCAACTGTGGTAAAACTTCTTTCAAATTGTAACCCAAACTTCAATTGATTATGTAATTGCAGTGATGGCCCTGCCTGGAAACTAAAAATGCTGCTATTAAGCAGTGAAGGATTGTAATATATTTTATCATACCGCGAATCTGTAATAAGCCATCTGCGGCTAAATGCTGATGCAAAAGACAACCCTCCGTCAATCATAAACTTTGTTTTGGCTTTTGGATTAAACACGTAACTAATGCCAACTGGTACTTCAATTTGCCAGGCTTTGTTCACCAAGGTGTTTGAAGGGCCCGCCTGGTAATAAAACGGCACAGGTATTATTGCACCTGTAGCAACGTTGAAAGAATTATTATAATAAGCGCCTGTTTTTTGGGTATTTGAAACATAAGCAATTTGCAGCCCCGCAGATATTTTCCATCTTGATGATAGATTATATTGATAAACCCCTCCGGCCGCTACCCGGAAACCAATGCCGGGTTTATCTATGTCCTGTCTATATGCTGCAAGGGAGCTTAAAGGCAAAACGGATTGATATGCGTAAACTCTTCCGGGTGAGTAACTATTGCCGCCCGTATTAAATGAACCCCCGGCGGCAGTTTGTGTGGTACCTGATGAAAGGGAAAAAAACCATTGGTGTTTTGAAGGGTTAGTGGTTTTAGAAACAACATTTGCAACGGGCAAAGAAGCATCCTTTGGTTTTAAGATATTCTTTGCCTGGCTTTCTGAAGCAATATCCTGCCTATTGATCTTTTGGCCGTCGTTTGCTGAAACAGAAGGGGGTTCTTTATCAGCAACCTGGGGGGAAGCAATTGAATTATCTTTTGATACCATTTTCTTATCAAGGCCTGTTTGGGTGGTAGTTGCCGTATTATTGTTTTGCGCTGTTACAATATTTGGGGTTATTACTGTTATATTATTTTTTGAGGGTAACAATTTATCTTTCCCACCGGCATTTGTTGCAACGCTTCCATTAAGCCTGCCAGTTTTTGAAACCATTCCTTCCTTTAAAGAAGAATGGGGCGATGCTGCGCCGGAAATATTTTTTTGCGCTGTTGCTGGTTCTATTTTTTCATCCTTTAAGGGATTGGGGTTTAAAGGTGATCTTGCGAGGTTATTTTCGCTTGTATCTTTTATAATACCAGGCTGAAGATTGGATTTATCCCGCATAATATTATTTTTTTCATATAATAAACCACCCCCGCTGCCTATAATTAAACCCAGCAGTATCCACCACCCTATAAATATTCTGCGGTGCTTTTTTTTGCTTAATACAGCATCTATTTCATCCCACACCTGGTGGGATGGCTGTATGCCGAACGTATGCATCCGTTCCTGTATCTTCTTTTCAAATTCTTCCTGCATAGGCCTGGTTTTCTGAAGAGTTATTCATTTTTTTTAACCTGTTTATCAGCATTGTTCTTGCCCTGTTATACTGGCTTCGTAATGTGTTTTCATTCATATTCAGCAAACGGGCTACTTCTACATGGCTGTAACCTTCCACCCCAACAAGATTAAATACGGTTTGATAAATAAGCGGTAATTCTCTTATTATTTCCACTAATTGTTTTGTATCAATAAGCACATCGGGGTTGTCGTCACTTACCGGGTGTACCGCAACATCATCAACCTGCAGTTCCCTTTTATAGCGGTTATGTTTATTAATGTAAGTAATGGCTGTATTTACCATTATACGCCTTATCCATGCACCCAATTCGCCGTTGTTTTTAAACTGGTGCAGTTTTGTAAATACTTTTATAAACCCTTCCTGCAAAATATCTTCTGCGTCCGCCATACTTTTGGTATAGCGGTAGCACGTACCAAGCATTAAGCCAGCATATTTATTGTACAAAAAATGCTGCGCAATCCTGCTACCGTTCAAACATTCACGTATAAGTTCTTTTTCCTGCATTGGCGTTGCTACTAAAATATGACCTGATATTAATGCAAATCATTGCATAGATGGGCAATTATTTTATACTCACCCAAAAATTGTGCTCTTAACAGCCTTTAATTTGCAGGAGGGTTAGATTAAAAAAACAAAACCGCCCCACGTTTGAGGCGGTAAAAAAGGGAACGGAGCGGGTGCTGGGGATAATTACATTTTGCTGCACACAAAATTTGTATTTACGGTATTGTGTTACCGTTAAAAGTAAAGGTGGCGTTTGGGAGGTAAGCGTGGGTTTGCAATAATACCAGGGTCAATAAATGATAATTGATTAAAGGTTTTTCACACAGGGCCAGGTCGGGGAAAGTAAAAATATTCTGCAAAATATTTGTACGTCCTTATTTTCAGCAGCTACATATAGATAATACGCAGGCCTTTTATTTTGGTTTATTCCGGCGTAAAGAAATTTTTAAAGATTGAAAGTGTATTTCTGTGAGAACGGGGTAAATTATCCGGCAAATTGAAGCACGGGCGGCAGATACTAACAATATTTTAAATATTGGAAAATCATTGACTTGCAGTAATCAATTAGGTTTGTATAAATTATCTAAAGATGAGAAAGCTATTTCTTTTAGCAGGCATGGTTCTTTTGGTTTGCAGGCTTTTTGCACAGCAAAACCCTCCTACTTACTCCGGGGGCGAGGGCGACGGAGCGAAAAAAGGGTTTAACAAAGAGAATATTTTTATTGGAGGAAATATTGCCCTGGGCTTCTATACAGATGTATTTAATATAGGCGCTAACCCCGAGATTGGCTACAGTGTGGCGCAATGGCTTGACGCAGGCGTTGTATTTAACATAAATTATACCTCGCAAAAAGCCGATCCTTATTATAACGGGAATGAAGGGATAAAATACACAAGCTATGGTGCAGGCGTATTCGCAAGAATATACCCTGTAAGGTTTTTATTTGTAGCGCTTCAGCCTGAACAAAATTGGGGGCATTATACCAGCACCATCAGCGGCTCGGTTAATACGCAGGCAACAAGCTTTATAGCCGGTATTGGTTATGCATCGCGTTTTGTAGGGCAAAGCAGCTCTTTTATAATGGTGGGATTTGACCTTTTACATAATACCTATTCACCTTATAATGACCCCTATACAGGCTCCGCTTTACCTATTATCCGGGCAGGTTTTGATTTTTATTTGCATCCATCCAGGAGAAGATAGCATCCGGTGTTTCAAATACTTTCAATTGATCTTTCCAGTCTGTATAAAGAAAATCCTGTGACTGCATATTGTTAATATGGCCTATAAGAAAATTATAATATCCTGCTGAATTAAGCAGGATTATTTTTTTATTGTGAATGTTTAAATTATTCCAGGTCACCATTTCAAACAATTCATCCAGTGTGCCAAAGCCCCCGGGCAGTATTATAGCCGCATCACACATTTCATACATCATTTTTTTACGTACATGCATATCCGCCACTATATACATTTTTGATATTCCTTCATGCTGGTGTTCAAGTTCTTTTAATAATTCAGGTATTACCCCTATTACCTTTCCATTTTGCTTAAGCGCAGCATTTGCAACAGTGCCCATTAAGCCTTTGTCTGCCCCGCCATATACAAGTGTGATATCGTTTTGTGCTAACAATTTTCCAAGGTCCTTGGCATGTTGTTCGTAAATGGGGTCCCTGCCTGTTTTTGAGCCACAAAATATTGCTACCGACTTAAACATCATCTGCCAATTTAAAGGCAATATTAGCAGTGTTTTTGAATTTTACTGTTATATAACAGATATTTGTTTGTTATCTGTTCGTTAGTAATTGATAAATATTTTACATGTCGGCAACATTCCTGTTCTCATTTGTTATTGTATATTTTTTATTGCTTCTTGGTGTGGCATGGTACACCAGCCGTAACAGTAATAACGACTCTTTTTTTATTGGCAACCGTAACAGCAACTGGATGCTGGTATCGTTTGGAATGATAGGCACATCCTTAAGCGGTGTAACATTTGTAAGCGTACCTGGTACGGTTGGCGCTAACGGTTTTGGCTATTTCCAGGTAGTGATGGGTTATTTTATCGGTTATTTTGTTGTGGCATATGTACTGCTTCCTTTGTATTACAGGCTAAACCTAACATCCATATACAATTACCTGCAACAGCGTTTTGGCTATACTGCCTATAAAACCGGCGCGCTGTTTTTTATTATTTCAAGGGTTCTGGGTGCAACTGCAAGGTTATACCTTGTTATAAATGTTTTGCAGTTGTTTATTTTAAATAATATGCACATTCCTTTTTGGCTTACCGCATTCGTTATTCTGTTAATGATACTGCTTTATACCTTTGAGGGTGGCGTTAAAACCATTGTGTTTACTGATACCCTGCAAACAACTTTTATGCTAACCGGCCTTGTTGTTTGCGTGATCTATATTATGAACAACCTTAACCTTTCGTTTACCGGCACTGTTCATTCTTTAACGGAAAAAGGTTATACAAAGATCATTAACACAGATGTTAAAAGTGCCGGTTTTTTTTCTAAAGCAAATTATTGGCGGCATGTTTATTACTATTGGTATGACCGGGCTTGATCAGGAGATGATGCAAAAGAATATCAGCGTAAAAAATTTGAAGGATTCTAAAAAAAACATGATCACATTCAGCATTGTTTTGGTTATTGTAAATCTTTTATTTCTTCTGCTTGGAGGCTTACTATACCTGTTTGCACAGGCTAAAAACATTACTATTAAGGGCGATGATCTTTTTCCAACCATTGCATTAAATTATCTTCCATCAATAATTTCCATCATTTTTATCATAGGGCTTATTTCAGCACTATTCCCAAGTGCTGATGGCGCTTTAACAGCGCTTACCTCTTCTTTTTGTATTGATATTTTAGGTATAAAAAGACGAACAGATATAAATGAAAAACAACGCAGAAGCACAAGGCTTATGGTGCATTTTATTTTTGCGGGTATTTTCTTTTTGGCTGTGATGATTTTTAAATGGATAGATGATAAGTCAATTATCGATATCATTCTTAAAGTGGCAGGTTATACATACGGCCCGCTGCTTGCCCTCTTCTCTTTTGGCATACTTACCAAACGGCAACTGGGTGAAGGGATAAATGTATTATTAATTTGTATTGCTTCGCCTGTTGCATGTTTTTTTCTTGACCGGTATTCAACCACTATTTTTAACGGCTACAAGATAGGGATAGAGCTACTGTTAATTAACGGCCTTATTACGTTTATGTGCCTTTGGCTTATATCAAAGCCTGCGACAGGTAAGACCGGGGTAAACACATAACAAATCGCTGCATAGGATATGCATGTCGTCATAACGAGGCGAATGCATGGCTTTTGTGAGAGGGCATTCGCCGTGGTTATCTGCCATTGCCACTAACTTGTTTACCATGTTTTAACATGATATGACTAAAATTGAACGAACAAAAAAAATCCCGCTTCTTACAAAGCGGGACAAGTGTTAGTTTTTTTGTAGTTGCGGCCTATTTGTACAAAAGATCGTAATACTCGTGTGCCATCCTGTTACTATCAAACTGAAAGCGCACATCCCTCATGCCATTTTTAATTACCTGGCGCCAGGTATCGTATCCGCCGTAATATAACGGTAAAATTTGTTTTTCCAATATATCGTATAACGCATTAAGGTCATAATCATCCTGTGCCTGAACATTCATATTTGCATAGTCGGCCTTTGGTACCACAAAACCGTTGTGGCCGTGATTAATAAATTCTGGTATCCATCCATCATCTGTTGAAAAATTCACAGCGCCATTCATTGCGGCTGTCATACCGCTGGTGCCTGACGCTTCACGTGGAACGCGGGGGTTGTTAAGCCAAACATCGGCAGCCTGTTTTAAGCGTTTACTTAACGTAAGCTCGTAACCAACAAGCACCGCAACATTTTTATAATTCTTACTTAAATGCACCAGGTTATTGAATTGAGATATAGCCGGATAGTCAAGTGGGTAAGGCTTGCCTGCCCAAATTATTTGCACCGGGTATTTGGCGTTTGCAAGTAAAGCGTTGAAACGCTCCATTTGCCATGTAAGCATATCTGCTCTTTTGTAGCCTGCAAAACGACGTGCCCATACAATAGTAAGTGCATTAGGATTGAATAGTTTTCCTGTTTGGTCTGCAACTATTTCAAATGCTCTTTTCTTCAGGTATTTTTTACGGTCGTCAAATGCCCAGTCATTCCCATCTTCCATAGCTTTGTACAATTGCTTATCCGCCCAGTAACGCCAGTTTTGTGCATTGGTAATTGAAATAATTTTACATATTCCGTCATACTTGCTCCACATTTCACGCGATACCTGCCCATGCAATTGCGAAACCCCGTTTGCCAGTTTTGCAAAACGAAGCGCTGTAAGGGAGTGATTAAACAGGTCATCCGTTGTACCAGTCAATTTTCTTACCTCATCCACACTAAGTCCGCAGAAATAACTCATTTTATGACAGAGATAAATATCGTGTTTTTCATTACCTGCTTCTTCCGGCGTGTGCGTGGTAAATACAAGGTGCTTGCGAACCATTTCAACACTCTTAAATTTATTCAGCAGGTAAAACGCCGCAGAAATGCCGTGCGCCTCATTCAAATGATACAATTCAGGATCAAAGCCAAGTTCATCTACCAGCTTGGCGCCACCTACACCAAGCAAAATAAACTGCGCTACTTTGGTAGCAACATTCGCATCGTATAAACGGTGTGTAATGGTTTGCGAAACGTAATCATTTTCCGGCAGGTCGGTAGAAAGAAAAAATAAAGGGGCAGTATTAAAGGTTTCAGGATTAAGATAATAGGCCTTTACCCAAACAGGGCTGTCGTGAATGGGTATTTGAAATTTTATTCCGGTATCTTCCAGGAAAGTAAATAATTTTTCCATCCAGGTAACCTGCAATGTCTGGTCCTGGTTACGGGCCTGGTCGTAATAACCATACTTCCACAGAATACCTATACCAATTTCGTTTTGTTTCAATTCGTATGCGCTCCGCATGTGTGATCCGGCTAAAAAGCCCAATCCTCCGCTATAAATCTTTAAAGGCTGGTGAACTGCAAATTCCATTGAGAAATAAGCAACTTTTTTTGAATAACGTTCATCTGTTTGATAGGGAACCTGAAAATTTCTAAAATTCATAATAGCAATTTGGTTTTTAAGCCGCCGCAATTTAGGGGATATTATTTAAAATGTACTTTTTACACTTTAAAGATTATCCACTCTAATACACAATCGTTATTTTTTTATGGTATTAAATAGAAAAAACGCATAAAACGGCAGCGAAGGTGTAAACATTTATAAAAGAAATGAGTTTTATTTCGACATTTTTTTTGCTTTGCCTTCTCTTTTTTTATGAAAAGTATCATCAAAATAACATTTTATTCCCCGGTGGCTGCCGCAATTTCCCTGCTCCTTCAATGTTATTTCATTATCCTCAAAATTAAAATCAATTACACATGGGTCTCCATTTCCCTGGTAAAAGCCTTTGCTGTCATCACGCATTGCCATCTCCCCCTTCAATTCACCGGTACAATCCCCATCATCCTTTTCAAAGTGTATAAAAAATTCGTACCTGGTCGAATTTTTACCATCCCGTACTGAAATAAAATTCTTTTTGTCCCTTACATAATCGCCGCTGTATTTATTTTTACGCGGCAAGGTGTCGATGGGATTAATAATAGCGGGGGTTTTATTTTTACCTTCATTTGTATCATCCACTACCTTTATAAAAGTGCCCGATTCCGCATTATACGCATACCCGGTTTTTGTGTAAAATACATTATCATCCTGTTTTTTCTCCCGGCTTACAGTAAATGTAGGTTCCCTGTTAATTACCACGCTGTACGAATAACCGTTATTAGCATTCCTGTTTGCCACAAGTTGCAACGCTGCAATATATTTTTTCTTTTTATCTAATAAAAAAGAAACAAGAGAGACCTTCCTGTTTTGTGTGATGGTCGCAAGCAAGTATATATAGTTGTCTTTTTCAATTCTTCCAACCGGGTTTATTGTTAGTGATTCGATATTTTGATCAATAAATTTTTGCAGCGATGAATCCGGCACAAACTGGGTAAAAACCGTGCGGCTTATAACGGTTGTATCAGCGATCTTAGCCACATTAGTATCAGCGGCAGCAAATGGTAATGTAAGTAAAGGGAAGGCAGTTTCAAATTCTTTGAAGCTCACCGGTTCATCACCCGATAATGACGCCGTATTGCTTTTACAGGCTATTAACAATATAAAAAGGATAGATACTAACCAAACCCTGGGCATATTTCGGGATGTTTTGATAAAAATATGTTATTCAACGTATCAATCATAAAGAATTTTTTTTAGATTTGTCTAAAAAATATTTACGTGAGCTCTAACTTTTCAATTACAGAAGAAAATTATATAAAGGCTATTTATCATTTGCAGCAGGCAACAGGGAGCGTGACCACCAACGAACTTTCGGCAAGTTTGCTAACAAAACCTGCCTCTGTTACCGATATGCTTAAAAAGTTAAAAGTTAAAAAGCTGCTGCACTATGAGCCTTATAAGGTGTTTTACCTTACCGCTGAAGGAAAAAAAATTGCACTTAATATTATACGCCGTCACCGGTTATGGGAGTTTTTTTTGGTAGAAAAATTAGCTTTTGGCTGGGATGAGGTGCATGAGGTGGCGGAAGAGCTGGAACATGTAGGCAGCAAAAAATTAGTTGATAAACTTGATTCATACCTCGACTTTCCGAAGTTTGACCCCCATGGAGACCCGATACCGGATGTAAATGGCAAAATGAGCATAGTGCAGCAGGTGAATTTAACTGAGCTGCCTTTAAATAAACTTGCACAGGTTACTATGGTTGGCAGCCAGTCAACCGAATTACTTGAATTGTTAAGCCACAAGGATATAACCATTGGTACAAAACTGGAAGTAAAGAAAAAATTCAGTTTTGACAAATCGGTGGAAGTAAAAGTAAAAAACCTTGCACCCGTAAATATTAGTGAACAATTAGCAAAAGTATTATTTGTAAAACCGGTATAAACTATGGCACAGCAGAATAATGAATATTCTTTAGGAGATGTACATGAGAGCATAGACGCAACCAAACACAAAAAACGGTGGAGAAAAGTGCTGTCTTTTGCAGGGCCTGCCTACTTGGTAAGCGTAGGCTATATGGACCCCGGCAACTGGGCTACCGACCTGCAGGGGGGCTCTAAATTTGGATATAGCCTTATATGGGTGTTGCTGATGAGTAATCTTATGGCGCTGTTACTGCAAACCCTAAGCACACGCCTTGGCATCGTGCGCAGAAGGGATCTTGCGCAGGCTAACCGCGAAGTGTATCCGCCTTTTGTTAATTTCTGTTTGTACCTGCTTGCCGAATTGGCCATTGCCGCCTGCGACCTTGCAGAAGTGCTGGGTATGGCCATTGGCATATACCTGCTTACCGGCCTGCCGGTATTATGGGGCGTAATAATTACGGTGCTGGATACTTTTATTTTGCTGCTGCTGCAACGCTACGGTATTAGAAAAATTGAAGCTTTTATTATTTCGCTTATTGCCATCATAAGCATTGCATTTTTAATTGAGCTGATACTTGCAAAACCGCATTTTGGCGAAGTGATAACGGGTTTTATTCCAACAAAGCTTAATGCCGATTCATTGTACATCGCAGTGGGTATTATAGGCGCTACAGTTATGCCGCATAATCTTTACCTGCACTCCGCACTGGTGCAGACCCGTAAAATAAATATTAACGAGAGTGGTATAAGGCAGGCACTGAAGTTTAATTTTCTTGACAGCACTATAGCCCTAAATGCAGCTTTTTTGGTAAATGCAGCTATACTGATACTGGCAGCATCCACTTTTTTTGCAACAGGCAGAACAAATGTGGCAAGGATAGAAGATGCCTATCATTTATTGCCGATGCTTGGTAAACTTGCCCCTTATTTATTTGCCATCGCTTTAATAGCCGCCGGGCAAAGTTCTACTATCACCGGTACTCTGGCAGGGCAAATAGTAATGGAGGGATATTTAAGCCTGCGTATAAACCCATGGATAAGAAGGCTGCTAACGCGTTTTATAGCCATTGTGCCCGCCGTAATAACTATTCTTATTTTTGGTGACAGCCAACTGGATGCACTATTGGTGTTAAGCCAGGTAATACTAAGCATGCAGCTTGGTTTTGCAGTTATTCCGTTGATACATTTTGTAAGCGATAAAAAAACAATGGGGCCCTTTGCTATAAAACGGCCTGTTAAAATAATGGCGTGGCTGGTAGCATCTGTCCTTCTTTTTTTAAATATACAATTAGTAACAGGTGAAGTAATTAAAGTGTTTAACTCGCAGGGCAACTGGCTTGGAAAGAGTGTTATAGTTATATCAGCCCTTATTTTTACATGGCTTTTTATAATGATGGCGTTACTGCCGGTTATACGAAACAGGAAAGCAAAAAACCGCCTGCAAATGCACAGTGAAGAAAAGCCTTTGAAAAACCTGGAGATACCACACACAAACACTATTGCCATAGCCCTCGATTTTGGCAAAAGCGATGAAAAACTTATTGCTTATGCTATTGCGCAAGGCAAGAAAGAGGCTAAGTATGTTTTGCTGCATGTGGTGGAAACAGTATCGGCAAGCTATTTTGGCGAATCGTCCGACGACCTGGAAACAAGACAGGATACAGGCCGTTTGGAAAAATATGCAAACCAACTGAAAACGATGGGCTATGATGTATTAACAGAAGTGGGTTATAACAGGCGCGTAAAAGAAATAGTGCGTATAGTAAAAGAGGCTAATGCAAATATGCTGGTAATGGGCGCCCACAGGCACAGTGGTTTAAAGGATTATATTTATGGCGAAACAGTGGATAAAGTAAGGCACAAACTTTCCATCCCGGTTTTAATTGTAAGCTGATGAATAAAGGATTTATACTAAGAAAGATACAAAAGGAAGATAATAAACTAATTGCTTCTCTAATACGTTCCGTACTTGCTGAATTTAAAGCGAACAGGCCGGGAACAGTGTATTACGACCCCACTACGGATGATCTTTATGCTTTATTTCAAAAACAAAATTCTGCGTACTGGGTTATTGTTTACGATAATGAAATTGTTGGTGGTACAGGCATTTATCCAACAGAGGGCCTGCCACCCGGTTGCTGTGAGCTTGTAAAATTGTACCTATCTGCCGATGTGAGGGGAAAAGGATGGGGAAGGTTATTGATTGAAAAATGTTTTGAAGAGGCAAAGCAATTGGGCTGTACATCCATGTACCTGGAATCAATGCCTGAATTAAATACGGCAGTTAGCTTGTACGAAAGATGCGGGTTTAAACATTTGCAGGGCCCCATGGGCAATTCAGGGCATTTTGGATGCGCTATATGGATGTTGAAGGAATTGAATTAGGAAGATTAAAATTCCTTTTCTGTTGCAATGCCAAGTGAAGAGAATTTTTGCATTAGTCCTTGCCAATTCTCAAAGCGTAAAGAACCTGCGGGAAAAGATCTTGAGTTTGATTCTTTAAAATTTATATGTAACGACTTTGACTCTTTATACCTTTCTTCAATATATACACCTTGAATATCCTTCAAATCGTATTCAATATTTCGCCACCACCAATAATGGTTTTTGATTATGATCTTTGAACCGGATACTAAAAAATAATTCATTTGGTAACCAAATAAAAAGAAAAAGCCTATAACCGGCGCTATCAAAAATAAATTATTGAATTCACTGCCCGCTTCAGGTTTTACAGCAAAGGCTATGCATACCATTAAAATGACAAATCCAACAAAAGTCAAATTTTTGCCTGAAAAAAAAGCATTACCTGAAAACTCTTCGAATTCATTGTTGTCTTTAAAATTTACCATTGCTTTATTTATTCGGTTACCTTATCAACGTAGTTGTTCCCTTTGAGGAATAGGTTTGCCCTGTACCGCTGTCAGTGTAGGTTAAAAACCAAACATACACCCCATTGCCCTGCTTTATTCCATTAACGGTACCATCCCATTTTTTCGTCCAGTCTCTTGTTTCAAATACCTGCTGTCCCCAGCGGTTAAATACCCTGAACTCCAGGTTTGTTGCTTTGTAAGCATTCAACGGGTACAGGTAATCATTTATACCATCTCCGTTTGGTGTAAATGCCGATGGCACTGCAATGTAACAGTTGTATAATACTTTAAGCTGCTGGTAACCTGTATCGTAGCAGGGTATAGCATTGCCAACAATAAGCCTTACCGGGTAATAGGTTTCGCCTGTTGACGGTATATAGGTTTGTGCTGGCGGGTACTGCATATTGCTGGTATTGCCATTGCCAAAATACCAGTTCCAGGTAGTAATATTTCCTATGCTGCTGTCTTTAAATATTGCCACATCGCTGGGGCAAAGCACCGAAGGTGATGTGAACATGGCCTTTATCTGGTTATCCAGCAAATAGTTTTGCGATACGGTGCTTGTACAAACGCCGTTGCTAACCGTTAAGGTGGCTGTTTTTGTTCCATAATCTTTATATATTCTTGTTTCTGTGGGCAGGGTATCTGTAAAGCCATCTTCAAACGCCCAGTACCAACTATTGATACTGTTGTTTCCGTTATTGGATACAACAACAGTATCCAGCCTGCAACCCAGCAGCAACTGCACGGTAAACCCTGCAGAAACAGTATCGGCGGTGCTGAAAGTAAGTGTTTCCCCAGCAGGTGTTTCGTCGTTACATTCATCTAAAATAGTATTGCCATCACTGCCTTTTACAAGGGTTAAAACGTAATCGCCTTTATGTATAACGGCTGAAGAAAAACTAAGCTTAATGCCGGTGGTTGTTCCATTGACATCGCAGGTGCCGCTTGCTGCAGTAATGGTAAGCGGGTATGGGCCTGTAACGGTAAAATCGCTGCCATCGGGCGCTATGGAACTGCATAATATATTTTTAGTGAACACTAATTGAACAGACTGTGGCGCACAACCCACGGGGGCAATACTGTCCAGGTTAACCGCTTTGTTTGGCGAGGCGGCAAAATAAACCGTGTTTCCCACCGGCACACTGTCGCCGCAATTATCAATCAACGTATTGGCATCACTGCCATTTTGCGCAGATAAAGTATAATTGCCCCCTGGTAAGGGGTTGCTTAATGTGAGCACCACGGAATCCATATCAAAACCATTGTTACAATTGTAGCCTGTTGCAGATGTTATGGTTGCCAGTTGTGGTGACAATGTAAAATCACTGCCATCTGCCGCAAGGCTTAAACATTTCATTTTTTTACTGAGCTTAATACCTATTTGCGTGCCGGGGCAATTGGCTGTTGCCTTTTGTAATGCAGGAGCCGCGGCGTCTGTAATAACGGCTGTACCTCCGCCAAAAGATAATTTATAGCCGCTTTGCGTTTGCGTATAATGACTTACCAGTAAAAGGTAGGTATGCCCCAGTTTTAGCAACGGCATGGCGCTAAACGTATTTTCAGTAACACCGGGAAAAGTTGCACACTCTACATTGGCTGTACCTGCCAGAGATGCACCTGTAACACCCGCATCGCCAGACCAGTTGCCGCAAACAAATAAGCTGTCAACCGTGTACACATCGTTGGCATCGTGGTTGGTAATATCAAACAACTGCCAGTCGTAATCATCGTGGGCTGCGTCCTGTGGTTTTATGCCAAACCCCAGCGTACCCGCTACATAACAGATAAACCTGTACCAAAAGGGGTTTGTATCATAATAGGTTGTTACCCCTCCGCTGCAGCCAGGCACGTTAATAACGCCGTTGGTGCAGATGGGAACGGAGTCCTGTGCAAAAACAGCGGTGCCGCATACCGGAAAAGCAGTAGAAGGTGTTTGCCCAAGCGTTGTACATTGTGCGTTTACTTTTATGCAGGTAAAGGATGAAATAGCAAGTAAGATAAATGACGCCCGTTTAACCCAAATAGTTTTAAATGCCTGTGAAAACAAGTTATTAAAAGCCGGCAGATTGATGTATGAACAGGCACCCATATAAAACTAAATTTACGGTTTTATATGCACGCCTTTGCAGGAGCTTTAATATTGTTCGCTTAATTATCTTTTACATTAACAACCGGTGCAATTTATCTTATCAGCACAGTCGTTCCCTTTAGTGCATATTTTATTCCTGTATCAACATTTGTATAGGTAAGCGACCAAACGTAAACACCGCTTGCCTGGGGATGCCCGTTGATAGTGCCATCCCATTTATGCGTCCAGTCTTTTGTTTCAAAAACTTCTTGTCCCCATCGGTTAAAGACCCTGAACTCTAAGTTTATTGCTTTGTAGGCATTCAGCGGGTACAGGTAATCATTTTTACCGTCGCCATTTGGTGTAAAGGCTGATGGAACGGCAATATAACAGTTGTACAATACTTTTACTTCTTTGTAAGCGGTATCAAAACAGTTTACGTTATTTACAATAAGCCTTATGGGATAATATTTTTCGCTTGTTGATATAGGATAGGTTTGTGATGGAGGGTCCTGTATATTGCTTGTGTTGCCATTGCCAAAATACCAGTTCCACGAAACAATGCTGCCAATGCTGCTGTCTTTAAATACCGCGATATCATTAGGGCAAAGGAGTGAGGGGGAAGAGAAGGCCGCCTTTAACTGGTTGTTAAGCGTAAAGCTTTGTGATGAACTATCGGTGCAAACCCCGTTGGAAACCAGGAGCGACACAGATTTTATGCCGTAATCATTATAAATTCTTGTAACGTTTTGTGTTGTATAAGTAACCCCATCATCAAAAACCCAGTTCCAAATATTTACCGCATTTCGTCCGTCATGTTGCAGAACGATGGTATCCTGTTTACATCCTAAAAGAAGCTGCCCGTTAAACACTGCTGAAACAGTATCGCTTCCTGTAAAATTTATGGACGATCCCGCAGGCGTTTCCTGCCCGCATTCGTCAATAATGGTATTGCCGTCAGTGCCGGTTACCAGCGTTACCGTATAATTACCCCCAACCACCAGCGGGCTTGAAAAGTTGAGTGTTATGGTGCCGGTTGTTCCATCAGTATTGCAACTGCCTGTTGCGCTGCTTATAGAAACCGGGCTGGGGCCGTTAATTACAAAGTCGCTTCCATTGGGTGCAATGGTATTGCAAACAATATTCTTTCTAAAAACAAATTGCAGGGCATTTGGGGCGCAGGCAATGGGCGTCATGCTGTCAAAAGGTGTGGGTGATACCGGGTAAATTATAAGGGATACACTATCGCCCACCGGGATATTATTGTCGCAGTTATCTAATAAACTATTATCATCTGTACCATATTTGGCAACTACCTGGTAGGTTCCGGGCGCTAACGGCTTGTCTAATGTTAATACAATGGAATCCATGTCAAAGCTGCTGCCGCAATTTGTACCCGAAGCTGATATAACATTTGCTACCGGTGGCGAAATGGCAAAGTCGCTCCCATCTGCTGCAAGGCTGCTGCATTTAACCATTTTATTGGTCAATACGCCAATTTTTGAGCCCCCGCAATCGGATGCCGCGCTTTTTAACGCCGGCTGGGTTGTGTCTGTAATTACCGCACTTCCTCCGTTGAATGTCAAAGAATAACCGCTTTGTGTTTGTGTGTAGTGGCTAACCAATAAAAGATAAGTATGCCCCTGTATAAGAAAAGGGGGCTTGCTAAAAGTATTTTCATATACTACCGGATTCGAAGCACATTCAATAGTGTCTGTATTCCCTGGTGCAGTGCCTGTTTTTCCAGAGCTGCCAGACCAGTTGCCTACCACAAATAATTTAGGATTGGTATAAACATCGTTAGGGCTTGCAACATTTGTTATATCAAACAATTGCCAGTCGTAATCATCGCCTAAATTATTAGGGGTAATTAAAAAATCCAGTGTGCCCGGGCTATAGCAAGTGAATTTATACCAAAAAGGATTTACATCGGGGTAAGGGCCGGTAGCATTGCAGGTGGGTGGGTTTATCTCGCCATTACTGCATTGGGGAACCGTATCCTGCTGAAAAACACTGGTACCGCAAACAGGGAATGCCGTAGTGGGGGT